>JDSF01000414.1_pt1 | contig 16427 bp, 26 predicted proteins | sample 199441 | NCBI WGS metagenome assembly JDSF01 (sample SAMN02592751, study PRJNA231836) | bioreactor metagenome | isolation source: continuous culture bioreactor denitrification-DNRA | place: Germany: Bremen
AAAACTCACCGGAGGTCTTATCATGCAATCTCATGATGGTTTTGCCAAGTGTAGACTTTCCACAGCCCGACTCTCCGACGACCCCAAGAATCTCCCCCTCGTACACATCGAGAGAAACACCATCGACTGCCTTCAGTATTGATTTAGTATCATCGGCGCCTTCACGCTTAATCGTAAAGTATTTTTTTTAGATCTTTTACTTCAATAATCTTTGTTCCACTCATTGGCATTATCCCTCCTGTACGTTCTGATAGTTGTGACACCATACCGAATGGGATTCGTTCAAGACAGTTTCCTGGGGAAACTCTTTGCCACAAATTTCTGTTGCATAGGTGCATCTGTTCTCAAATGGACAACCAGATCCAATACTTCTCATGTCGGGAACAGTACCTGCTATCGCTTCCAGTCGTTCTGCTCCCTTGTATTTGGGATTAGAAGGCAAAGAGTTGAGCAATCCCAATGTATAGGGATGCCTTGGGTCTTCAAAAAAATCGAGAATACATCGGACTCCTCAACTTTTCTGCCTGCATACATCACAACAACACGATCTGCCATTTCCGCTACAACACCCATATCATGGGTGATAAGAAGAATCGACATACCAATCTCTTTCTTTAAATCATTTAATAAATCGAGAATCTGGGCTTGAATGGTAACATCCAGAGCAGTCGTAGGCTCATCAGCAATCATAAGCCCGGGCTCAGGAGAAGCTAATGCCATTGCAATCATGGCTCGTTGACGCATACCACCTGACAACTGATGAGGGTAACTGTGTACACGACGCTCTGGAGCAGGTATTTTCACCAGCTTGAACAAATCAATCGTCCTCTCAAGTGCTTCTGCTTTGCTTATTCCCTGATGGGTCATGAATACATCAGCAATCTGGGAGCCAACAGTGAACACTGGATTCAGTGCTGTCATTGGTTCTTGAAATATCATCGAAATTTGCGTACCGCGAAGTTTTTCGATCTCACCCTTTTTCAATTTAAGCAAGTCCTGCCCACGAAATATGATAGATCCACTATCTACCTTTCCAGGAGGCATTGGGTTGAGCTGATTAATCGAATGTGCTGTTACAGATTTTCCGCAACCCGATTCCCCAACCAAAGACAGAGTCTCTCCCTTACGGATAGTAAGAGAAAGGTCACGAACAGCATTCACGACACCTCGTTGGGTATCGAATGAAAAATTGAGGTTCTCTATGGACAATAACAGGTCTTTCTTCTCTTCCATATTTCTCTCGTTCCTTTTAGTTTCTCATTTTAGGGTCAAGAATATCGCGCAAACCATCACCAAACAAATTGAACCCTAAAACAGCCAAGAGGATTGCAATACCAGGCAATGTTACAATCCACCATGCGCTTGTCAAAAAAAATTGTTTGGAACTAGCAATCATCAATCCCCATTCAGGTGTGGGTGGCTGTGCCCCCAATCCCAAGAACGAGAGCCCTGCCGAGCTAAGAATTGCTTCACCTATTCCCAGTGTAGCCTGGACAATTGTGGGGGGGAAAGGCAGTTAGGGAGAATCGTGAGGAACATCAATTCGAAGTTTCCAGCTCCCAAAGCCTTCTCAGCCAATACATAGTCACTTTCTTTTTCAGCCAACACAGACGCACGTACCACACGTGCATAGCGAGGAACTTGAGAGATTCCGATTGCCACCATCGCATTGGTTAGTGATGGTCCAAGAATGGAGACAATAACAATGGTGAGCAAAATGTACGGGAATGCCAACATGATGTCGATGAGTCTCATGACAATCTTGTCAAATATCCCTCCATAATATGCAGAGGTTACCCCAATGATGATTCCGAAGAAAAGGGAGATTCCAACAGAAACCATACCAATTGTCATCGAGATTCTTGCACCATAGATAAGACGGGAAAGCATATCTCGCCCTAGATCATCAGACCCCAGGATATATCCATTGGTGAACATCGGAGTCATTCGTTCTGAAACTTCTTGGACCAGCGGATCCTGTGGAGCTATCAAAGGGGCAAAAATTGCCATAATAACAAAGATTGTAATGATTCCTAACCCAATCATCGCTCCTTTGTTTTTTTTCTTGAGGTGGTACCAAGTCTCCTGTAAGGGAGTTGGTTCCTTGAGTCTTGGTATTTCCAATTCTTCAGTCTTTTTCATAAACATCCCTTGTATCTCACTGCAATCTAATTTTCGGATTCACCACGGAATAGAGAATATCTACAACGAGATTAATCAAGACAAAAAAAGGTGGAGATAAAAATAATTCCGCCCTGCACTGCAGGATAGTCACGAGCCCCAATGGCTACATATATCCAGCGCCCAATACCTGGCCACGAGAACACAGTTTCGGTGAGAATGGCTCCAGAGAGCAACAGACCAAACTGAAGTCCAATGACAGTAATTACCGGTAAAAGTGCATTACGCAAAGCATAACGATAAATTACTCTCTTTTCCTTGATACCTGCCGAACGAGAAGTCTTTATGTAATCCTGTTGCATCACTTCAAGCATACTACTTCGAGTAGTTCTTGCGATGATTGCAAGAGGAATAGTCCCCAGTGCAATAGTCGGAAGTATCAGATGTTGAATAGCAGAACCCAAATACTTTGGGGTGCCTTCCCGAATCCACATAATGATACCATCGAGCACATAAAAAAATTAGTGATGGGCGTGAAATAATACCGGATATTCATCCGTCCACCTGTAGGCAACAAGTCCAACCAGACTGAAAAAAAACCATGATCAGAACTAGGCCTAGCCAAAATACAGGCATGGAAACCCCAACCAATGCGCCCCCCCCATCGTTGAATAGTCTACCCATGTATTACGCCGTATGGCAGAAGTAACCCCAAATATTATACCTAATGTAGTAGCAAACAACATCGCATACCAAGCTAGCTCAATCGTCGCTGGAAATCGTTCTGCAATTTCTTTCGCAATTTGTTGCCCTGAGGCAATTGATTTACCAAGATCGAACCTAGCAATACGCCCTAGATAAAGACCATACTGCTGGATTAAGGCTTATCCAACCCAAGTTCAGTTCGCAACTGTGCAACCTGTTCTGCATTCGCTCGTTCGCCCAGCATTATGCGCGCAGGATCACCAGGAGCTAGAGCTATCATGAGAAACACGAGGGTGATGACACCAAATATAGTTGGAATCAACAAGGCCAATCGCTTTAAAATATGTTTGATCATACAATCCTCGTAAAAATGAGAAACATCAGACAATCACCCCCCCCGGCTGGGGGGTGACTGTCAATGTAATCAATATTCAATACAACCGTTTATTTATCCAACCAGACATGTTTGAATACGCGCTTTCCGGTAGGATACAACACGAAATCATTCACATAATCCATTGCTGGAACAGTTACAACAGAGTGGGCAATCGGTACCCAAGGAGCTTCCTCGTGGAATACTTCCTGAGCTGCACGATACAATTTGTCACGCTCTGCCTGATCGGTAGTAACCTTCGCTTCTGCACAAAGATCTGTGAACTCTTTGTTCTTCCAAAGGGCAATATTACCAGCTGGAAGCTGTGCAGCAGGTTCAGAAAGAAGAACCCAAAGGAAGTTGTCTGGATCACCATTGTCACCAGTCCAACCGAGCATTGCACTCTGGTGTTCACCCATATCAGTCTTGTCGAGATAGGTGCCCCATTCATATGAGATGATCTCAGCGTCAATACCAACTTTAACCAGCTGGGCTTGCATAATTTCTGCTACCTTGCGGGCATCTGGGTTGTAAGGACGTGCTACAGGCATTGCCCAAAGCTCCATCTCGAAGCCATTCGGATATCCTGCTTGAGCCAGCAATTCTTTTGCTTTCTGAGGATTATAACCGTAGTCTTCGATATCATCGTTGTAGGACCACATCCCAGGAGGAATTGGGTTCTTTGCGACCTGACCGGCTTCACCATAAACACCATTCACAATTTCTTGTTGGTCAATAGCGTAGTTCATAGCCTGACGAACCAGTTTGTTGTCAAATGGTTTTTTTTCTCGGTGTTCAATGCAAGGTAGCCAACATTCAAACCAGCCTGCTGGATAAGCTGAATGTTTGCAGTAGAACGCATGGCAGGAATATCATCATTTGATGGGAAGTCAATAAGATCAACTTCTCCCTTCTGCAATGCCAACCAACGGGATGTTGCATCAGGAATAACCTTGAGGATCAAGCGGTCAAGATAAACAGGACCACCCCAGTATTCAGCGTTTCTATCAAATACGATGTCAGAATCCTTTGTCCATGAGACAAACTTGAATGCACCAGTACCTACTGGGTTATTCTTGAAGTCTTCACCGTACTTGGCAACTGCGGTTGGAGAAACGATTGATGCAAAGTCCATAGCCAGATTGGCAATGAAAGGAGCTTCAACCTTCTTAAGATTGAACTGAACCGTGTATTCATCAACAGCAATGACTTCCTTCACGATGTTGTCCATATCCATATAGCCCCAGTACTTCCAAGGTCCAAGATTGTAGTAGGGATGATCTTCCTGGAACTGGCGTTCAAAAGAGAATACAACTGCATCTGCATTGAACGGAGTACCATCGTGGAACTTCACTCCTTTGCGAAGATTGAATGTATATTGCAGACCATCATCAGCAATATCCCAGCTTGTTGCCAACGCAGGTTGGACAGCGGTCTGTCCAGGAACAAACTCAACGAGTGTGTCAAATACTGCGGTAGTGGCATAGAAAGATTCACCGTCTGTTTCACGACCTGGGTCGAGACTGACCGAATCACCGGAACGACCAAAGACCAGAACTCCTCCCATCTTTGAATCATCGGTACTTGCGGGTGCTGCCTCTTTCGCGCCTGCTGCAAACAACACGACGGGGACGAGAAGCATCAGAGCACATAACATTACAATAGCTTTTTTTTCATAGAAACCCCCCCTTAGTTTGGTTCATTGAACAATTATGTAATATACCGCATAATTATACAATCAATATTCTCAAATAGAAAGAGCCAAAATCTAGAGAATTGTATAAACCAAGAAAAATACTAAAGATTAAGGGGAAAAAAAGCGACTAGTATTCTATCCAATGTAGTGTTTATATATTTATCATAAATATATTTAAGATACTTACTGTTAAAATTTATTTAATTTGAAAAAAAATTTTCAAAAAATCGCCTTTTTTTATGACAAATCTATAACAATTAACCAAAATTTAGCAAAAAAAATCTTGGCTGAAACCATTGTAAAAAGGCTTCATTTTCATCCAAAAAAAACTGAGCGCTTCAAGCCTACTTTTCGCCCTCTTTTTTCTCTAAAAACAAATGAGACAACAAGCCGGACTGAGAGCAAGCTTGAAATACCAAGCACTTGTTATTCAGACGTGAGAACAACTCCCTCTTCAATGACATATTGATTGGATACACCTTGGACGATTACATCCTGGGCCGTCAAAGAGACATTGCGTAACCTAATCCCCCCCCTGCCTTTCGGATCAGGTAGTCCTTCATACATCTCGCTTTCATGTATCGGAACCAGCTGCTCATTTGCGACCGTGAAAGTACAGCCAGAAATAACCAGATCCCGGATAGGGGACTCTGGCAGTCCCACGATGAAGGCAGCACTGGATCTACTATTGGTACTTGTACAGCCTTCAATAGTGACATGCTCAATTTTGGGCGTGGTGGGGAGCACTGGTTTCTTCTCCAAGGAGAAATCTTCAGCGTCCAGACTTCCACAGCGATAGTACATATTCACCGTAAGCGGACAGAGGTTGTTTTCCATTTTGATATCCTGGAAATGCAGGTCAGAGATACTCCCTCCCCGGCCTCGTCGGGTCTTGATCCTGATGCCTCTATCGGTGCCATCAAAAAAAGCAAGAACGTACCATTACAGCATGGATACCCGCTGCAGTTTCGCTTCCGATTACAGCCCCTCCATGGGCATGGCGCACGGTACATCCCTCGACGAGTATGTCGCTGGTCTTTCTGTTCACAGCAACCCCATCCTCGCCGCTTCCGCTCTTAAGGGCAATTCCATCATCTCCAACGTCGATCAGACAATCCTTTATCGTTACAAAAGAGCAAGAGTCGACATCGATACCATCGGTGTTGGGAGCTTCCTCGGGGTTTATTACAGAAAGATCCTTGAGAATGATATTAGTACTGTACAGGGGGGGGTGGACTGTCCAGAAGGGGCTGTTCTGTATGGTAAGTCCTTCGATCTTAACATTGTTGCTTTCCTTGATCTGCAACAGGGGAGGACGAAGGAACTGACTCTGGCGACCTCCTCCCCCCCCTCCACTCTGTCTCTCATAGCCTGGATTCAACGTTGCCAGTTCAGTCTCAATTGCTGAAACAGGTCCCTTTTGGTTATTCCGCTTTTGTTGAGCGGCAGCCCACCACCAGGAACCGCTACCATCAATAAGGCCCTCCCCGCGGAGAATGAGGCCATCGGATTCATTGATAAGCAAACAAGGATGCATGCAGTAACAGTTCACCCCTTCCCACCGTGAATAGAAAGGTCTGTATAGGTTCTCGTCAGTAATGAAGCGTATGGTTGCACCCTTTTCAAATTCTACAACAAGATTCGTTGCTGCAATCTGGATCGGACCGGTCAGGTAATCTCCTACCTCGATACGCAAGAGCCCCCCTTTCTGCAAGGTTTCAAACGCTCGCTTGAAGACTTCACTGTTGTCAAACTTTCCGTCACCTTTAGCACCGAAATCTGTAAGTGTATATTCCTTATTCATGATTTTACCCCTTTCTTTACTTTTACCACCCCGTCTCCTACAATACCAGCTATGAAACAGTTAGGAATCAGAGCTCACGACCTTGGTAATTTCGATACCATTAATGACCTCGCCAGCGAGATTTCCCTCTATGGGGAATCCATCCCTATTCAGCTCGCTCTGGGGAAAGTTCTCAAGAACGCTCCGAATGCAGAAGACTACAGTGAGCAGTTCATCGTCTCTGTTCGCGATGCACTCAAGGCAAAAGGTGCATATGTAGGTGTTTTTTTTGGAAGTTACATCAATCCAGTACATCCTGACAAGGCAGAGAGGGATGCAGAATTACGTAAATTTGAAAATCACCTTAAATATACAAACCTCCTTGGATGCCCTCTGGTGGGAACCGAAACCGGATCCTTCCGCCCTGATAATTCCTACCACAGTGAGACTGCAAGTGCCAAGGTACTCGACATCTTCTACAGAAGTGTTGAGAGGCTCCTAGAAGCTGCCGTTAAGTATGATGCAATTGTCGCATCGAAGCCGTAAGTAAACAACATACCATCAGCACCATCTCAAGAATGGCAGCCTTGATGGATAAGTTTGACAGTCCACACCTCAAGGTCATCTATGACCCGGCAAATCTCGTCCCATGGATCGGAATAAGTGAGGCTGATGGCAGCGTTATGGGTACTCCCTCATTCGCCGCCCAGAAAGACTTCTTCTGCTCAGCCCTCGATGCATTCGGGGATAAGATTGCAGCAATCCACGTCAAGGACTACAAACTCAACGACCAAGGTTTCAAGATTGGGGATCTAACAGTAGGGGAAGGGGTTTTGGACTGGAAATTCCTGTTTGGGAACTGAGAAGGCGAAATATTGAAGTCCCTGCCCTGCTCGAAGATCTTACGGTCTCTACCTTGAAGGAAACACTCGCTTTACTCTCTACATACTGAACCACGCCAGAAGAGCCCTCAAGGGCTTTTCATGGCGTATTTTTTTTGTATCTTTCCGTTCTTTACAATAAAAGTGGTTGTTCAAAGGAGACAGGTCTCTTGTTGTCAGAGAGGACCTTGGAAAGGTAGTTGGTATCCAGTTCAAGCTCTGAAACCAAGCGAAGTAGCACTTCTTCCGGTACGAGATTCTGTTCACAGAAGAGAAATACCAGTGCCTTCTCCGGAATATTTTGCGGAAGAAGGGCATTGAAAAAGATTTCTTCGTCTGTCTTTCCCCGATATCGTTCACAGAAATTCTCATAGAGCATTGACTGCTCAATATTACCCTTTAGTGCAGCGAGTTCATTTCTCAATGGTTTCTCATCCCCACGGGAAGCAAGTTCACCCAGTGGTTTGAGGTGGAAGAACGTGTACTCCTTGCCAGGAAGATAGTGATGTGCATCACAGCGAGCGGCGTAGTTCGGCTCCAGGGTGCTGTCCTTATGGGAATCCCCACCAACAATGATCAGGGGATCGAAATAGAGTGCGGGACACTCCTTTCCCTCCACCTGATAATATCGGTAGGTGTAGAATGCATCACTGATACAGTCTGGATGCTCACAATATGCAGTCAACGGGATGACATCAGTTGCAATATCAAGCATCAACCGTGCAGTTGAATTGAACAGATCACGACGGAAGTTCAGGATCAAGGTAGGGAATATGAACATAACCCCACGTTCATAACTATGATTACGCACCACGTAGGCAAGTCGTTCATCAAAGAATGAAGCTTCATCAATGATGAAGGTACCCACGGTAGGATTGTCCTTGAGCACCTGTTCCAAACCAAAAGAGTCCCTGATTCTAGCAATATTCTCTCCACAGCTTACATACCCACTGCGGTAACAGAGTGCATCCTCAGGGTAATCGGTAAACCGTGCACCATCGATTTCGGAACGGATGAAAAAAGACCTTCCGGCGGTCAACCTGACCACTACTGGTCAGATTTCTTACCTTCTCTCCCTTCCTCTGCGCAATAGCAGCATCCCGCCATACCCGTGCTGCGAACTCAGTCTTGCCCGAGCCCATGGGTCCTATCAGAAGGACCCTTCGCCCGGGCGAGGTAAAATCAAAATGCGAGAATGTTTCATGGACATCAAGCGTGGGGAACCCCAAGCTCTTGAGGAAATCGGCACTTTCAATCTTCTGTTCAATTCGCGCCATGCGACCCCTCTACAATTGCAATGCCGCTTGAGGCTCCGATTCTTGTAGCCCCTGCTTCAATCATTTCAATGGCATCCTCGTAGGTACGTACTCCTCCAGAGGCTTTGACACCCAACTCTGGACCAACTGTCTTACGCATGAGCGCAATATCCTTGGCAGTAGCTCCACCGGTAGAGAAACCAGTTGAAGTTTTTACAAAATCTGCACCGCTGGCTTTTGCCAACCTGCAGGCACGTACTTTTTTTCCTCTTCATTTAAAAGACAGGTCTCAATGATGACTTTCAGATGTGCTTTCCCACACGCCTTTTTTTTGACTGCTGTGATATCATCCTGTACCAAATCATCATCATGGTTCTTCAAGAACCCAATGTTGATTACCATATCAACTTCTTCGGCCCCAGCTTTCACCGCTGTTTTAGCCTCAAATGCTTTGCTCTCTGTAGCCATTGCACCCAAAGGGAACCCTACCACGGTACAAACCTTTACATCACTCTTTTCCAACAATTTTGCACATAGGGCACCCAGCAACTGTTTACACATACTGAAGCAAAATGATATTGGGCTGCTTCCTTGCAAAGTTTTTTCTATCATAGGACGAGTCGCATTTGCTGCGAGCACCGTGTGATCGATGTATTTAGCGACATCTTCTTGTTTCATTGGCATCCTCCCTAGCATTAGGTACTACTGCTAGCTTACTCCAAAAATTATCTATGAGCAACGAGAATAGCATCCCAAGCTTGACGAAGGACCCTGCTCCCTATACCCTAGCATCATGATTCTTCAAACCATCGAACAATACTATACTTGGGCTTTGATCGCTATCCTTTTACTCAATCTTGCCCAACGAAAAATTCCAGGAACCTATAAAAAAAAGGTTTGCCACCATTTACCTAGCCTCGATCTTGCTTCTTTTCGAAGTAGGAGTGGTAACCATACTCTCCAGAGATCTGAACCACAGCCTTGGTTGGTTGGTGGCTATCATCTGCGCGGGGCTTATTTTCTTGTTGAGAAAGCGAGCCCTTCCGTTCCGTTTCCACTGTGTTGAGTGTAACAAACGGCTCGATTTCAACCACATCATTGGCCATGACGACAATCTTTGTCAGGAGTGTCATTACAAGGCTCACCCTGAAGAAGCCAAAGCAGAAGAAGAAAAAAAAGAAAGAGCTCGTAAAACCAGAAGAAGAGGAAGAAAGTGAAAGCTATCGTGATGCTGAGACCGTAGCTGATATCGACTGGGACCTATGGGAACCTAAGGAAGTGTGTGTCATCACCTATCTATTCAATGATGATCAAGTGCTCCTCATTGACAAGAAGACCGGTTTGGGTTCTGGATTGGTAAATGCTCCTGGCGGGCATATCGAAGAGACTGAAACAGCTCTTGAGGCTGCCAAGCGTGAATTTACCGAGGAGACCGGTCTTGCGGTTGATGACCTGCAAATGGTTGGTAAGCTTAACTTCCAGTTCCGTGATGGTCTCTCTGAACGCGGCTATGTCTACTTTGCCCACTCCTTTAGCGGTGAACTTCAAGAAACCGAAGAAGCACGCCCATTCTGGTGCCCCGTCTCCGAAATCCCCTACGAAAAAAATGTGGGAAGATGATATCCACTGGCTTCCGCTTGCCATGGAAGGAAAACGCTTTGAAGGTTCCTTCATCTTTGATGGACAAACGATGGTAGACAAGTTGATCACCACCGAAGAGGACGATGAAAAGGAGCTCTGACCTGGCTCTGGGAAGCTGGCAGTTCGGTCCCAGCCATGGGTTTTGGATCGGAGGTACCATAGAAGCTTCCCGTCTTACAATCCGAGCTGCATACAAGGCAGGTATCAGACATTTTGATACCGCCCCAGCGTATGGAAATGGCCTTGCCGAGCAACTACTCGGTTCGGCCCTCTCTGGAAAATCTGTCCATATCGATACAAAATTCATGCCCAAAAAGCCCTTCTTGGTGGAGCAAGATGTCCAGAAAAGCCTCGACCGTCTAAAGACACCCTCCATAAACACCCTCTATCTGCACTGGCCAAGCTCCTCCGTTGAGCTAAGACCCATCGTAGAAGCAGCAGCACGTCTTATTGAGCAGGGAAAAGTTCACCATCTTGGTCTTTCCAATGCCCCACTCTCCTTGGTACAAGCAATGCAAGACCTTCCCATAACGTTCCTTCAGGTACCCTGTTCACTACTATGGACAAGAGGACTGGAGGAGTATAAGCAGTATGCAGAGAAGCAGGGCATATCTTTGGTGGGATACAGTCCCCTGGGTCTTGGCTTGCTCAGTGGCAAGTATCCCGAGAGGCCCAACGACAGCAGAGGGAATCTTTATGTCTACAAAGATACAGCCTACCCGGTATTCCACGAACTGTTGGAACTGCTCTCTTTCCTTGCAAAAAAGAAAGCAATAAGCATGGCTCAAGTTGCTTTGGTTTGGGCACGGAGCCATAATTTTACAAACATCCTTATTGGAGCACGCTCCCCAGAACAACTATCCCCGCTTCTGGAAACCGATGCATTCAGCCTTGACGAAGGAGAAAAAAGGTTGTTGGATGAAGTAGCTGGGCGCTTATGTGCCTGCGCTCCCCCTTCATGGGATAATCTTTTTTTTGGACATAGGTGGTAGGATGAGAATACTCAAACAACGGGCACAGTGTGAGATTGAGGTGAAAAAAGTCCCGATTCATTGCCATTGCCCAACCTATCAGGGAGCTCTCCCAGATCAAGGAGCTGGTACATGAAACAAGGGCCAGCCACCCAGGAGCAAACCATATTGTTCATGCGGCAGTCATTGGACCAAAGGGAGACCTCTATAGTTATAGTGATGACCACGAGCCAAAGAATACTGCAGGCAGACCAGCCCTTGAGGTGCTGAAAGGAAGCAGCGTAACCAATATCCTGATACTCATCATCCGTTACTTCGGAGGAACCTTGCTGGGGACAGGAGGATTGGTAAAAGCCTATGGGGACAGTGCCAAGGAAATACTCTCAATCATCAAGACGGAAGAGTTAATTGAAAAAAAAGTAGGATTTGCCTTTACGATACCCTATAACCTCTATGAGCTTGCAAAAATCGACCTCGATTTATTGCAATCGGATATTGAAAACGAAGAATTCGCTACAGATGTTACGATCTCAGGGGCACTCCCAAAAACCAATGCTGAACAGTTATCTTCCAGAATTACAGAACTCTCTGGTGGACAGTGTGCGGTCTCTCTTACCGATTTGTAAGTTTTGAGAATACCAAGGAAGCCTCATTTGGGGTAGGCTCCTCTCCTTCTTCAGTCTCTTCCCACAACCGTCTACCATCAACCATCTCAGTAAGTTTGATAGCAATGGACAGCGCTCGTTCCAGGGCATTCGGTTCAATAGCCTCTACAACATCATCACGAGTGTGCTGCACCGATGGTTTGCTTCGGTCATCCCATGCAACTGCACTCAAGGTGGTTGCTGAAATACCGCATCTGCTTGCTTCAGCTGCATCGGTACCACCCCAGAGCCGTGGGATTGATTCACTTCTGGATTCATACCCCATTGAGTGTGCAATTTCCGTACAGCGCCTCGCGAGGGTGGCATCGAGTTGCTGGGTCCCGTTCACGTCCTTCTCCAAGAAGGTGATCTGATCACTGTAGTAAACAGAATCAAAGTTCAATACCACTGGATCAACAAAAGTGGCAGCCAGGGAAGAATACCAGTGCCTTGAACCTTGTAGTGCAGCTTCTTCCCCATCAAAGGAGCAAAATACCAATCTGGTATTCATGAGCGGCTTCCCACAATCTTTTTTTCCAATGAAAATACCTGGCAAGCTGTACTGTCATTCCCACCGATGCCAGGTTATCTCCAGCTCCAGGAGATCCTTCTTTTTCATACATCGACCGTAGGGGAAACAACAGTGGGGTTCCACCCAGAAGAAGAATAAGGAAAATGATATTTGCAATGGAAGGAATATTTGGCACAAACAATACACTTGCAAGAAGCTCAGAAAATACCTGCACCAATGCTAGAAAACCGGAAATAATAAGCAATCCAACTGGCAGAAGTACGTTTTTTTTGCATAGGATATCCGATCAAGCTGGTTGTATCGGTGTAAAGGAGCGCTATCATGATGTGAGCTGAAAATGAGTGTGTGCTGAACCTCTCCTTTTGGCTCCAAAACTCCATGGACATTCACTCCCTCTGCACTGCAACGGTTTTTGCGGGCAAAAGGTCGGTAGAGGTAGAGTTCTCTCGTGGTGTACCAGCAGAACCCAAGAAAGAGCAAGAGGGAAACCCAAGGTAATCCAACCAGCATAAGGACCACGGTAAGAGGATAGAGAACAATGGCAATGACAAATGGTTGACTATGAACCTTTGTATCAAGGGGAAACTTTGTCTGGGTTGTTTCATCACAGAAAGGTTTATATGCTTCCTCAATTGCTTCAGCGGCACTATGATTTGCATCGCTACCTGCTACCCTTGGGCCATATAGATCAATTAGGGTCTTGGTGAAGGCCAAGGCAAGGGAAGCGAGCTTGCCGGCTTTCAATGTCTCAAGTTTTTGCCTAGGTTTCTCTTTTTGACCATCAACCAGCGTCGGTGGCTTCTTTCGTTTTCTTGGGAGCGGGAACTTCATGGTTGTTCCATCATGACGAGAGCTGACTAAGCTGTCAAGAAAGAGGATTTACAACGCATGCAGGCAACCCTCCCAGAAAACATTATGCGGCATTACTCTTCAGCATGATAACTGCTTCGTGCAAAGGGTTCAGACAACACCCAATCAAAACCCATGGTAATTGCAACATCTCGCCAGTGGGCAAACTCGTCAGGATGAATATATTTTCTTACAGGTAGTGAATCCTTTGTAGGTTTAAGGTATTGGCCCAGACAAAGCCGATTACATCCGCTGTGGCGTAAGTCCTGCAAGACTGCCAGCACTTGTTCATCAGACTCACTGAGCCCAAGCATCAAAGACGACTTGGTTGGGGTATCCGGCCATCGATTTTTGGCCAACCTAAGCAATCTCAAGGACCTCTCGTAATTACCGCCAGGACGAACTGTCCTATACAATTCCGGTACCGTCTCCACATTATGCCCAAAGACAAAGGGTTGTATGGGTCTAAAGCTTCTATTGCAGCTTCTTGAACGCCTTTGAAGTCAGGTACCAATAATTCAAACCGCATTGAGGGATTTCTCAACCTGCAAGCTTCCACAATGCTTCTAAATTGTGAGGCTCCTCCATCAGGAAGATCATCTCGGTCAACACTGGTTATCACAAGATATTGCAAAGCAAGTTCGCTTGCCAAGTCGGCAATTCGTTTCGGTTCTAGTGGATCGGGAGGAAGGGGAGAGCCATGTGAGACAGAACAAAAGGGACAGTTTCTTGTACATATAATACCGAGTATCAAGACTGTGGCTGTTCCTTTTTTTCCCAACACTCTCTCTGATTAGGACAATTTGCTTGAGTGCAAATGGTATCAATCTGCATGCTTTCAAGCAAACCCTCTGTTCTCTTGTACTGCTGCCCTGTCGACAAACCTTTTCTAATCCAGGGAGGGAATGGAATATGGTCCATCTTCATTGTTTCTCCTTATACGTATCACAAAACTCAGGCAAGAGGGAGATACAACGGGACTGGACCACCTCTTTCAGCTCATGCATGGGGATTGATCTACCTCCCTCGCGTAGTGCATTGGTCATGGTTACACCCTCAATGCCACAGGGAACAATATAGTTGAAAATTTCTAAATCATTGTCCAGGTTGATCGCTATTCCATGCATACTGACATTTCGTATGATCTGGATACCCAGCGAAGCAATTTTCCTTCCCTCAATCCACAAACCAGGAAATCGCTTTCTTCTACTCGCCTGCACATTGGTTGCTGAAAGCATATGGATGGCAATTTGCTCAAGATAATGCACAAATGGAGCTATATGAAATCCATAGGTATCGAAGTGCATTATTGGATAGATAACTAATTGTCCAGGATTATGCGCCGTACTGCCCCCCCTCCCCTTCGAACCTGTACAACCTCAATTCCCAGAGTAGACAACTGGCTTGGAGAACAAAGCAATTGATTATGAATCTTGTGCATTCCGAGCGTTATTACCGGTGGGTGCTCAAGCAACAGAATCACCGAGGGCAGGAAACCTTGCACAACCCTCTCATGGATTTTTTTTACTTGAAGTGCCAGTGCATCTTGGTAAGACATCAGCCCGCAATCAATACAAACTGGGCTTTTCTCCTGATTATGCAATGAGGCAAGATTCTCCAGTGAAAAATCTTGGAGTTGTATCATAGCTTATGGTGGCAGAGGTCTTTTTTAATTGTCAATGAAGGATGGTATCAATACCTCAGGGCAAGACATGAACTCAGGAGGTGTTGCCTTATATTCCGAGCAGAGGGACGAAGTATCGCACTTTGCTTTCCAGACACTCACCCAGGAGAGGAAGCATCTCAGAATGCTTGATGGAATCATATGTTATGTTCTATGTCGTCGAGGAAGAGGTGGTAATCAACAAGGAAGGAGAAACAATTCTGAACATGATTTCGAGGCTTGCCTTGCACATACATTCCATACCATACTGTAACCACCTGTAATTGGGTAGGATTGGTTCACTAGTCGTCTAAAACAGAAGAACCAATCCCTCTTGTTTTCTTGCAGCCTGGATTATATAAAAAGAAGAGGAAAAACCCCATCTTGTTACAATGTGACAAAGTCCCTTTCATTACCTCAGGACAATATCACTTCCGGGTGGGGACGCTATTTTTTTCTCCCATCAGAGTTCTTGACAAAGATTGAGGCACTCACTATAGTGATAACCCGATTGATATTCTAGTAAGTAGAGGAATATCATGCCTGTTTGGAGAGATGTCCGAGCGGTCGAAGGAGGCGGTCTTGAAAACCGTTGAGGCGAGAGTCTCCGAGGGTTCGAATCCCCCCCCTCTCTCCGTTCATTCATCTATCTAGATGAATTTGTTTTTTTTCTATATGGAGAGGTGCGAGAGCGGCCGAATCGGGCTCCCTGCTAAGGAGTTGACCTGGTAACGGGTCCGGGGGTTCGAATCCCCCCCCTCTCCGTTTTTTTTGTTTTTTTTAAGTATTGAGACCATAGCTCAGCTGGATAGAGCATCAGTTTGCGGAACTGAGGGTCGGAGGTTCGAATCCTCTTGGTCTCATAGTTCGTTTTGCATAAAACGGTCATAACACTGGGAGAGATGTCCGAGTGGTCGAAGGAGACGGACTCGAAATCCGTTGTACCGTCTGACGGTACCGAGGGTTCGAATCCCTCTCTCTCCGATAGCTTGGATATTTTTTTAGGTTTTTTTCCGTTTTTTTTCGTTCCTTGGAGAGGTGTCCGAGTGGTCGAAGGTGCACGCTTGGAAGGCGTGTGTGCTGAAAGGCACCGGGGGGGGTTCGAATCCCCCCCCTCTCCGTTTTATTTCCCAGTCAACAGATTCTGTGCTATGTGCATTCGCCCAACCCCGTCAGGACCGGAAGGTAGCAGCGGTAAGTGAATTGCCCATGAGACACAGGCGATTTGTTGGCTGGGTTTTTCTCTGTAATCTCCCTTTCTCCAGATTGGCACTTCTGTTCCTAGATAGCAAAGTATGGTATACTCGCAGGG
>JDSF01000415.1_pt1 | contig 16420 bp, 21 predicted proteins | sample 199441 | NCBI WGS metagenome assembly JDSF01 (sample SAMN02592751, study PRJNA231836) | bioreactor metagenome | isolation source: continuous culture bioreactor denitrification-DNRA | place: Germany: Bremen
GCTAGTTCTGAGTTGTTTGGTGCATTGGAAGGCAGAAGGGAAACCCCTTCTGCCTGTCTCGGTCAATCAATCAAGGCTCATCTCTTCGTCACTGATTATGAGGAGAGTCTGGTAGCTTTGATTGATCACTATGGAATTGACCACAGGCTTATGGAATTCGAATTGACTGAGACCTTGTTCCTTCATGACCTAACCCATCTGGCTTCTGTGCTGACCTCACTGAGAGCCCAGGGTTTCATGGTATCCCTCGATGATTTTGGATCAGGATACTCCTCTCTTACCATGCTCAAGGATGTACAGATTGATGTCATCAAGATGGACCAAGGGTTTTTTACCGACCTTACCACCAATGATCAGGGAAGGGTGGTAATCCAACATGTCATCGCCATGGCAAAAGACCTTGGCATTACCACCATCGCTGAAGGTGTGGAGAGTCAAGAACAAGCCAAAATGCTTGCTTCCATGGGTTGTGACGCCGTGCAAGGGTATTTCTACAGCCAGCCTTTGGAGGTCAGTGAATATGAGAAACTGCTTAGCGACGATTCTCCACGTTGTTTCCTCTAGAAGATGAAGATAAAGAGAATGCCTTGGAAGAACAGATGTGTCAAAGCATGCGTGATCATTGCATACTGAAGACCCAACTTGATGTAAACCCAACCAAAGAGATACCCCAGTACTCCATTGAGAACAAGGCTTCTGAGTACCAGCATCGCACTCAAGGAGCCAAAGGTTGCCTGGGTTGCAGGTAGGTGTCCAAGTGCGAAAAAAAATAGCTGCGATTAGATTGGCTATAAGATAATAGGCTTTTGGAATTTCCAGGCCTTGTTTTGTCTTTCCAAATACCAAATCGAGTATGAAGACCAAAAGGGAGAGGAAGAACAAGCGAAGCATGATCTCTTCCAGGATGCCTCCGTAAAGCATGGAGAAAAGGAGTGCAATCAAACTGAAGGAATCAGGGGAATAGGAAGCTTGGACCTGCGGAATTTGCGGAGCAAAGATGTAATAATCACTTAACATGACCAAGGCCGATACAAATCCTAACAGTACTGCCTTTCCTACAAGCTTTTTCTCAAACGTGAGAGGACGAAGCAGGTTTACCTTACTTGCAAGCTGGTGACCGAGGTAGGCAAGAAGTAGGGTATACACCAACGTTACCTGGATGAATGTAGCTAACAGAAGCATGGGTAGTGAGACTTCAATACCTAGGTTTGCTGCAACGGTGCTGTTTGTGTATGCCAGATACCAGGCACACAGAAGCCTATAGGGAAAAAAAAGTAAGGCAAAATGTAATGCTTTCTTATTAATTTTCATGCATAACTCCTGCACGTACTGTACTCCAGCGTGCAGGAGTTGACAAGAAGTGAAATGTGTATATGAAACACATTAGAGGAATATGTATGCCTCCAAGGGACCGTCGAATGACTCGGAGGTAACCCCATGTTTGGTGGATCCATTGAATCTAGGCGCTTCCTCCATGAAGCGGATTCTCACCTCTCCTCCCTCTTCGAAGGTGATCTTTCCTGCATGGACAGCCGCTGTTCCAATCGGGCTATCACTGCTGTAAGGACCAGAGCCCATATAAGCTCCTCACTACCTCCTGGAGGGAGACGGACAGTCACTTCCTCGCCTACAGAAAGGTTGAGGAAATCAGCCTTTGTTTGCCAATCAATTACATATTCTCCAAGCATATCCTCATTGAGTAGATTGCCCTTCCTGTCGGTAAACATGAAACTGAGAGGCCAAGACCCATAGGTGATGGACCTCACCCCCCCCTCTTGGGTGCTTCCTCTGTAGTAAGAGCGGCCACCAAGGATCTTGAAGAAAACCCTGCCACCTTCCTCGAAGGTTATCAGACCACTATGTACAGCAGCCGTACCTACATTGCTATCCCCGGTATAGATTCCGGTTCCCCAGATTGCGAGTTCCTCTCCACCTGGTGGCAAGTCCAGTGTAAAGACATCGCCAACCCGTTCACTGAACATGTCCCCGCTCATCATCCATGGATCTACATCGGGAATGTATGTAAGAGCCTCGATGAATGCATCATGATTATACCTAGGTGGATCTCTGGAACACCACTTGAGAAAGAAAGAGAAGCAGATGTGCAACTCAGTAACAACAGAGAAAGCACAACAATTCCAATACAGATACGAAGTGACTTGTTCATTGCTAACCCCCCATGTTTGGTGGGTAATGGTACAGATTGTAGGGCAGGGAAGTGCAGGTACCAATCCCCCCGAGATTTCTGTTATTCCAATCTGAGCATAATCCCGAAACTGTCTATGGAGAAGAGGCTCACCCCATGAAAGTTATACAAATCCTGCTTGCCATACAGCAGAGTTTGTTTCAAACTGCTACAGAGGAGTCTGAATATGGAACTAATGCACACTGAAGACAAACGTACCTCCCGTCTTATAGAATATTTCAAGATCCTTTGTGAGGGAACAACAGACAAGGAAACCTATCAATCCTATGTTGATGTGTTGGAAACGGCCACAGCATTTGAGACGAACACGGCCCTGGATACGTTACTCAGCGAAGCAGATGATATTGAGTCGTATACCATTCCTGTAGCTAGGTTCATTAGGTCAGTGGGGAAGGGTTTGGAAAGCGCTAGGCTTCCAGAATATGAGGACAATGGCTTGCTCTCTTCCTTGGCTGAGGAAAATGTTGAGATTGCAAAGGTTTCCGCTTCATTACAGCAACTCAGCATACAACTGAAGAAACAAGGAAGCAGTGATGTTTCAGGTATCGGAAAGGTTCTTTCCTCTTTTGATCTGTTGCAGAGTCACTATGAACGATTGCAGAATGAGCTCTTTCCACTTTTCGAGCAAACAAGTAATGAGCATAGTTGTGTGAAGCTTATGTGGGCGATTCAAAACACGGCCCTCGATCTCAAGAAGCAGACACTAGCCTATAAAGGTAGTGATATGACCTCTTTCTGGAAATTGTTCAGTAGTTTCTACTTCAATATGGAAGTTTTGCGGTATCGCGAAACGTATATTCTCTACCCGGTTGCGTATCGGGCACTTGGAGAGCACAGCGAAAAGAGTATAGATAGGGAGATCGCCTCTACCCTCTTTTCTTGTAAGACTGGCGCCCTCACATTCGAACAGCTGGAGTTGATTTTCCGCCTCCTTCCACTCGATATTGCATTCATTGGAGATGATGATCGGGTCAAATTCTATTCTGATCCACCACACCGCATTTTCCCTCGTAGCCCACAGGTGATTGGAAGACTGGTGCAGAACTGCCATCCTCCAAAGAGTGTGTCCACGGTCGAGGAAATCCTCAGTTCCTTCAAAGAAGGAAGGGAGGATTCTGCGGAGTTCTATTTAGTTATGAAGGGAGCCTTTGTCCACATCCAGTACTACGCTGTGCGTAGCATGGATGGAAAATATCTTGGGACCTTGGAAGTGACCCAAGATGCAACACACCTCAGATCCCTTAACGGGGAGAAGCGGTTGCTTTAGATTCGAGATATCCCTTGATCAGGGTAGTGTTGAAATTCTCTTCAGCTTGCAATACACCCATCTCTCGTTGGGCATTTTCCGGGGAGTCAGATGCATGTGCTGCATTGACGCGGATATTGGAGCCGAATTCTCTGCGGATGGTTCCAGCGAGTGCCTTGTTCGGGTCGGTAGCGCCAAGAATGGTTCTGATCTTACTTACGGCATCACATCCTTCATAGATCAAGACCATGCATTTGACCAGACCTGGTTTATCCAAGTCTTCAGCCTTGCAATCACTTGGTTTAATGCCAGCCATGAACTCAACAATGCGTTCGAACTGTTCCTCACTATACATGTCACCGAAGCTGTTGGTCAGGATGTTCTGGAGCTGGTCTCCAAGCAGTACATTGAACTCGCCTTCCAGAAGTTCCCTTGCTTGCATACCGTAGATGGGTGCAAGTTTGGCTTTCAATCCTTCCTTGGTCGGTCCATAGAACTGGAGTGCCTGGGCAACGGACATCTTCAATACCTTGATTCCAACAATGCGAAGACCGCTACGACTGAACATGTCTATGATCATGCCAGGGCGGCTGGAAGCATACTTCCAGTTATCTGGCTTGATGATGACAAGTGTGCGTTGGGTCTTCTCATAATACTCATCTGGTCTGTTCTTGACGATGTTGTTCTGTCCTGGCAACCAGGAACCGAAAAGGGCGAGGGTTTGGTCAGCTTCATTCTGGCTTTGTGCTGTGATGACTGCTGGCTCAAAATAAAGAACCCCACTCTCTTTTTTTTCATCGGTATAGATCAGGTCTGCATAGGTGTCACGGATTGACATGCCGGTAACATTTTCCACCAAGCGAGCTTCCTTTTGGAAGGATCCAACCACTTTGGCAAGTTCCTCACAGGGATGCTCCCCTTTGAATAGAAGCAACAAGGATCGGTGTTTGACTCCACCGGTGGGCCCGAGGTTCTGTTCTATGTAGGAGGAAAGAAGGTTTGAGGTGTTTGCCCCCTCATCCTTTTCCCGGGACCTGATGATCGATGCATATTCCTCGGTAATGGTTTGATCCATTGCAATCATCTGAGCTCCTACAAGCTCGAGGGATATGCGGGAGAGAAGTCTGGATAGCACCCCGCCGGTGCGACTTTTTGCTACGGTATATGGGGTAACCAGAACATACGATAAGGACTGTTCCATGAGCAGCCTCCTTAGTAAAGTGTCTGTACACCGTATCCTACAAGCCCCGTTGCTCTTTGTCTATGACCTGTTCAAGAAAAAAAACTCGATTTGGCACGAATGCATTGTCTTGAGAGCCGCTTCATGATTCATGGGGGGGTGGTTCCTGCGCAACAACTTGCATCAACAAGAACTGGAAGCTCTGGTCTCATCGCTTTGATCAAGAGGGCGTTGGAGACAACACAGATGTCTGTGCACACCCCGATCAACTCCACCTGGGAGATTGATTCGTCCCCAGCAATGTATGTTGCAAGATCAATCGATCCAAAGGTGGGTTTCTCAAATACCATGGCGTCTTTCAGCAGTTCCTTGAGCGGGTCGACCAACTGGTGGCCTTCCTCTCCCTTGATACAGTGAGGGACAGGAAGATGTTTTCCTTCATTGGTTTCCAGGTAATTTGACTCATGGGTGTCCAAGGTGTAGGCAAGTTCTCCCTTGTGCCCTTTCACCTTTGCAACGACCTTCTCTACAACAGCCTGTGCTTCAGCAGTACCAAGGCTTCCATATACAAAATCTTTTTTTTGCATGTCGATTACGACAAGCAACTGTTTAGAATGAGGCTTTGAATAGCCCTTCTTTGTTACAGTAGGCATAGACATCTCCATGGTCAGTATCGGTGAATACCGCGGAGGCAGGAGTCCCCTTGCGGATATCATGTCGTCGGGTATGATTTTTAGTCACCAAAAAAAATAGTGGTAATCTGATGTTCATCACTCTGGGGATGTGGTTTGCTTCCAACCTTTACGTACAGAAGATCTCCTCGGTGTGTGAGTACGATTTCATGGTTTGCATCACTCTCGTCGGCTGTTTTGGGTTTCAAGAGTTGCATTTCTGTTTCGCAACAGTGCAAGGAGTGCCCCTCATCATAAACCAAATCAACCATTGAATGACAAATGGGGCAACGGTAGAAGTGAAGCTTCTTTGCCATAAGCCCTCCTTTCTGCTAAAGGTACCAAGGTTCGGCCAAAGAGGAAAGGGGAGAAGTGAAAATGATAACAGACTATTCATGGTCTCCAAACACTTTTCTCACATATTAACTGTAGGGTGTGCTCAACAATGTTTCTAAATATGGAGGAAACAATGAAAAGATTGAGTATTATCGTACTAATGGTTATCACCCTGGCTTCACTCAGTGCAGCAGGCAAGAGTGAATCAGAGAATGTTGCTACAAGCTCCTTCAGTTGGATTGAAGGACCCTCCGTCGAAGGCCTTCCTGGGGTTAACCCTTGAAGGTAAGCGGAAATATAATCACCGCTGGTAGTTCCACCGTTTACCCCCCCTTTCAGAACGCATGGCTGAACGCTTCAAGGAAGAGGGTTACAGTGGTGTTATTACCATTGATTCCATCGGAAGTGGTGCTGGATTTGAAAGGTTCACTGTTACTGGTGAGACTGATATCTCAAATGCAAGCCGCGGTATAAAGACAAGTGAAATTGAAGATGCGAAGAAGATTGGAAGAAACCCGATTGAGTTCAGGGTTGGCACCGATGCACTGGCTGTGGTTGTAAGCAAGGCAAACACCTTCATTAAGAATGCCACCATGGAAGAGCTTGGAAAGATTTTCAGCACTGCTAAGACTTGGAAAGATGTGAATGCATCATATCCTGATGAGCCAATTCAGCGCTTTATCCCTGGAACCGACAGTGGTACCTTCGACTACTTTGCAGAGGAAGTATTTTCCAAGAATCCTGAACCAATGCTTTCTGCAAGTCACCTACAGCTTAGTGAGGATGACAACATCCTGGTACAGGGAATCAAGGGCAGCCCGTATGCTATCGGATTCTTCGGCTACGCATACTATAGTGAGAATGCCGACTCGCTCAACATACTCAGCATTAACGGAATTGAAGCCAGCAAGGCGAATGTGGACAACAACTCCTATCCCTTGGCCAGACCTCTCTTCCTCTATAGCGATGCCGAGATTATGAAGAGCAAGCCGCAGGTTGCTGCCTTCCTTGACTTCTACCTCAGTTATGTCAATGAAGAGGTTGTAGGTGTGGGTTACTTCCCAGCTAATGAGGATGAGCTGAATAAAGCTCGTCAGGCTTGGTTGGATGCCACCCAGGGTGCTTATTAAAGCACCGCGGTTAGAAGTTGGCCGCACCATCATGGTGCGGCCAATTCCCATGAAAATAGGATATACAGTATGACACAGAAATCTATCACCCATCCTTTTGGAAGAAAACGTAGGCTGCATGAACGGATAATTGAAACCATTCTGTTCCTGTTCGCATTGTTCTCCATCATGATCACGGTTGGGATTGCGGTGATTCTCATTCGGGAGTCCTTTCTCTTTTTTTTCCGACCCAAAGGTCTCCCTCGTAGATTTTCTTACCGGCAAAAATTGGCAGCCGATGATCGATATGTTCGGTTTCCTTCCCCTGTTGAATGCAACTATCACGACCAGTGTGATCGCCATGTTGTTTGCCATACCCCTTGGATTGTTTGTGGCTATCTACCTAGCTGAGTATGCAACAGACAAAGTCAGGGGAAGACTCAAGCCTATCCTGGAAGTATTGGCTGGTATCCCTACAATCGTCTACGGATATTTTGCCCTTACCTTCATGACTCCGTTGCTTCGCTCGATTTTTTGGGCAGGAGACGGTAGAGATTTACAATACGGCAAGCGCAGGCTTGGTAATAGGGATACTTGTTCTTCCCATGATCGCTACCATGGCCGAGGACGCCATCTCAGCGGTTCCCCAGGAGTTGCGTCTTGCTGGTCTTGCTCTTGGAGGTACCCCGATAGAGACAACATTTCGTGTTGTCATTCCTGCAGCTTTGAGCGGGCTTAGTGCAACCTTTCTCCTTGCTCTCTCCAGAGCCATTGGAGAGACCATGATTGTGGCCTTGGCAGCAGGGGCGGGACCAAACATGACGTTCAACCCCTTTGAGGCCGCTGAAACGATCACTGGTTACATCGTAAGGATCAGTGGAGGGGATGTGAGCTACAACTCGGTTGATTACAACAGTATTTTCGCACTTGGGTTGGTGTTGTTCATCATCACCTTCACGTTGAATCTTATCTCAAGAAAAGTCTCAAACCTTTTCTATCAGGAGTATGAATAATATGCAGACAGAATCGATGTTTGGCACGAAAGCAGAAGGCCTGCTCTTGATGCAGAAACGATCTCGAGAATCGATGTTCTGGAAAGTGATATTTATCTTTGCTACAGCAGTGGCAGTTTTGTTCCTTCTGTTGTTGCTCGTATCGGTGATCGATTCCATTTTTTGGATATACCGTCATCCGTAACGAGGTAGATGTCCCAGAGTTGGTTGGTGAAGCCTCTTCCTTGGAAGAGCTCTCCCGTTCCCAATTGGAGGAGACGGCAAAGAACAACTTATCCAGTGGAATCCTGAGAAGGGTAGAGTACGAGAAGCCGATAGCAGAAAGATCTGATCGTGAGCTGAGAGCCTTGATAGAGCAATATGTCATCAAGCCATCAGTTCTCAGGAGCTGGGGGCTTTGGGATTCGATCACCAAACAGGATGAGATTGGTACCTTCATGGCAAATCAGGAAGATTCATACCTCATCTTCAAGAGTTGGATAAGCCCTGATTTCCTTGCCAATGACCAGAGTGCAAATCCCCTCAATGCTGGGATTCGTACCGCACTCTTGGGTTCGCTCTGGATTATTGCCATTACCTTCTTGCTGGCTTTCCCTATTGGGGTGGGATCGGCCATCTATCTAGAGGAGTATGCAGAAGATACAAAACTGAATCGTCTGCTTCAGCTCAATATTTTCAACCTCAGTGCAGTCCCTTCCATCATCTACGGGCTCCTAGGGTTGGCAGTATTCGTGAGGGCCATGGAAGGGGTGACCAGTGGTGCCTTGTTCAGCTCAGTAGCCGATACCACAGCAAATGGAAGGACAATCCTCAGTGGTGGACTGACCTTGGGCTTGTTGGTACTCCCGATTATCATCATCAACACCCAGGAAGCCCTCAAGGGTGTTCCTGATTCACTGAGGATGAGTAGCTACGGGGTGGGGGGGGCCACAAAGTGGCAGACCATTTGGAGCCAGGTGCTTCCAGTCAGTTTTGACAGGATCTTAACGGGTACTATTCTTGCCCTCTCCAGGGCTTTGGGAGAGACTGCTCCGTTGGTGGTTATCGGGGCTTCTACGTTCATCAGTGTGGACCCTTCCAGTATCTTCTCAAAGTTTACCACCTTGCCGATCCAGATCTACCAATGGTCGGCTCGTCCTCAGGGTTCTTACCGTAACATTGCAGCAGCAGCCATCATTGTCCTGTTGGTGCTTCTTCTTGTGTTGAACAGTGGGGCGATTTATCTCAGAGACAAACTAGCCAAGAAAAAGAGGATGGCAACATGAAAGTAATGCAAGCAACAGAAGCAGAGAATTTTGAATTCTTAGGGAAGTCAGAACCAGTAGAGAAACAAGAGATCATAACGCTGGAGGATGTAAATATCCATTACGGCAGTTTCCATGCAGTAAAGAATGCCTCCCTGCCCATATATGAAAAAACAGGTGACCGCATTCATTGGCCCCTCGGGTTGTGGAAAAAAAAGCACAGTATTGAGAAGCATCAACAGGATGAACGATATGATCAGAGGGCAACCATTGACGGTAAGGTACTGTTCCATGGCCATGACCTCTATGCGAAGGATGTCGATCCTGTTTTGATCAGGAGAAGCATTGGTATGGTGTTCCAGAAACCCAATCCATTTCCTAAATCAATTTATGAGAATATTACTTGGGGTGCGAAAATCAATGGGTTCAAAGGTGATTATGATGAGTTGGTGGAGACCAGCCTACAGAAGGCTGCGCTCTGGGATGAGGTAAAGGACAAGCTTAAGCAGAATGCACTTCGTCTCAGCGGAGGGCAGCAACAGCGCCTTTGCATCGCAAGGACTTGGCTGTTCAGCCTGAGGTCATCCTGATGGATGAACCGGCATCAGCCTTGGATCCCATTGCAACAGGACGCATCGAGGAGCTGATTCTGGAACTGAAGAAATACTACACGATTGTTATTGTCACCCATAATATGGGCCAGGCGTCGCGTGTTTCTGACCATACCGCATTCTTCATGGTTGATGAGGGCGGACGGGCTATCTGGAAGAGTATGCTCCCACCGAGCAACTGTTCCTCAACCCGGCACACAAAAAAAGACGGAAGAGTACATCTCCGGAAAATTCGGTTGATCCTAGGAGGGAATCATGGACCAAACTATCAGTAAGCTTGATGAGAAGATGCAATTCTTCCAAGAGATGCTCATTCAAATGGTAAATAGGGTGGAGGAGGCAATCTACCAGGCGCAATATGCGTTCCGAAACCACGACGTGGAGTTGGCCAAGAAAGTAGTTGCCAATGACTGGTTCATCGACCAACTGCAGGAGATGGCAGAAAACGATGCGGTACGTCTTCTTGTCAGTGAAACGCCATATGGTCACTATATGCGCCATATCATTGCAGGAATCAAGATTGTTTCCAGCTTGGAGCGAATGGGAGACCATGCTGCTCATCTAGCCAAGATGGCTAGTAGCAAAGAGGAGGCAATGTTTATCCCGTTTGTCGAACGTATCAGTGAGATGGCGCTCCTTGGTGCAACCATGACTCGTAAGGTTGTTGAGGCTTTCATTGATGTTAAAGCGGAAAAGGCAATCGAGGTGGCTTCCCTCGATGACAAGATGGATGCAGAGCGGGATGCCTTGAACGCTGATCTGTTCGCCCTCAGGCCTAAAACCGAAGCAGAGATGGAGCGGATCCTAAATCTCTTCTATCTGACAAAGGAGATGGAGCGTTATGGGGACCATGTGACTACCATCTGTCGCTGGATCGTCTATATGGATAAGGGCCAACGGCCGAAGCTCAACGGACCAAAGAAGACTGAGTAGAGTACTCCAAGTATATGTCACTATGTAGCATCCTCCCGAAAGGGGGGATGTGTTTAATGCTTTCTGTAGAGCTCATCACTGCGTTTCTGCAGGTCTTTCAGATGTCCTCCCATCCTGGGAAGCATGATGGTAAAGGTGCTGCCCTTTCCCATTTCACTCTCAAGAGAGAGTTTGCCTCCATGAACGTTCACGATATGCTTCACGATGGATAGACCAAGGCCAGTTCCTCCTTGGCTTCTGCTTCTTGCTGCATCAACGCGATAGAACCGCTCGAAAATCCTGTCCTGAACATCCCTAGGGATTCCAATGCCATGGTCCTGAACGTTGAAAATGATATGTTCTTCACTTACTATTGCCGATAAATTCACCTTTGACCCTGCTTCTGAGTAATTCAGTGCGTTGATTACCAGGTTTGTCAGAGCTTGGGCGATCAAGTTCTCATTGACATAGAGCAGTAGGTTATCTGGATTGCTTGAAGCAATTTGCAAGCTGCTGCCTCGTTCCTCAAAGCGATAGGAACAGGCCTCTTCTGTCTCTCCTACGATTTGCTCAAGGGTGGTCCAGCTCATGGAGGCCTTGTTCTGTTCTTGCTCCAAGCTACTGAGCAACAACAAATCTTCAACGAGTTGTCTCATCCGGTTTGCTTGTCTGCTGATGATCTTTGAGAAGTGTGCGATTTCCTCAGGCTTCTGGGTCTCGGTCAGTGCTTCTGCAAATCCAGCAATTGAAGTGATAGGGGTCTTGAGTTCATGGCTTACATTTGCCACAAAATCCTTGCGGATTTGCTCCAGACGTTTCAATTCTGTCATGTCGTTGATGGAGAGTACCACTGAGTTAATGAAGCCTTCAGATGAACGGACAGCGCAGGTGAGCATTCTCAGTTCCCTGACCTGTTGCTTTCCCGCAATACGTGCTGTCTGCCCAAAGAGGTGGCCGAACTGTTCAATGGAGAGTTCTCTCTCCTCCCCATCCCGTAGGGTGGCATTGCACAGTGCTCTAACTTCATTGGAACTGATCAGCTGGGAAAGGTTCTTCTCAATTACAGAGTCTTTCTGGTCTGTAAAGAGCAAGTGTGCTTCCTGATTTGCCACTTTGATGTTCAGATTTCTATCAAGGAGCAGGATTCCTTCACTGAGACTGTTGAGAATAGCTTCCACTTGGTTTTTTTCCCGAACTCAACCTGTGAAATCTTCTCCTGAATCTCTTGGGCCATCTCTTCCATGGTATGGGCGAGCTCAGCAAGTTCTTGGGGGGGCAGAGAGATGTAGTCTTGCTTGCAGGTCGCCTGTTGCATATTTACGAGCCAATCCCTTTAATCGGTCGAGTGGGCGGGTGATCATAGTGATGACAAAGAAGGTTAGTAGCAGGAAGAAAAGTACCAATACTCCGATACCTCTAAAGAAGAGACTTTGGTAGGTTGTCTGATACCCTGCAAGTTGGCTGAGGGTCTTGGAGACTCGCAGTATTGCAATGGTAGGATGGCCATCCAATGCTATTGCCCAATAGAGTACTGGAAGGTTCTGGGTGCTGCTTCTCCGCTCACTGGAAGCACTCCCGTTCCTTAATGCTGCTTGTACTTCCTCGCGATAAAGGTGGTTGTTCAAAGTCTCAGCTTCATAGTCAGAGTCAAAAAGAACGACGCCTTCTCTATTGATGATGGTAATTCTGGTTGCAGTAGAATCTGCGTAGGAGTCAAAATGCTCGTCTAACCAAGGTTCTGAGGAGTCCTTGGCCAGTGTTGCCAGATAGTCTGCCTTTGCAGAAAGTTCTGCATAGGTCGTTTCCCTGATGGTCGTGGAGAACGCACGGTTTGCAATCCACATGCTTCCAAAGAGGGAGCACACCAGAACCAGAAAGGTAGTCAACGCCAAACGTGCACGAATGCTTTTGTATTGCATAATTTTCCTCACTTGATTCTACCAACGTTGGTTCCAACAAGACAAGAGAATCGTACGGTATTCATACTTTCTTCATATTTTGAGCCTCTTTCCCCTTTTTTCTTTCTGTGGTATGGTTTTCTCTGATTATCTAAGAATGGAGTTTGCAATGAATCTCACAGTGCAGGAAAAGGATCCTGCTGGTCTCTATGATACCCCTCTGCTACATCAATCGTATTTCTGGTCTCAAGTAAAGGAGAGCCAAGGATACCACACCAAAGCATTTGACATAAAAACACCGCTTTCTGAACTCTATGGGAAACCAGGCTCATCGTATGTCCTGGATGACATCCTTGTACAGTTGATCCCGGTAAATCGGCACCAAAGCATTGGATATGTCCCCTATGGGCCAGTACTGAATCCTGATGAGGAGAAGATGGGACCCTTTCTGGAAGAGCTTTCAATGAATCTGCGTGAAAAAAACTGCCCTCACATTGTCTCCTGCTTCGCTACGACCTCCCTTGGCAATCCATATGGGAAGAGGATGATGATGTTTCCCTTTCCCTGCAGAATCTCCGCCTCAATTGGGGTACAAACAAAAAACAACTAAGAAAAGCAGTCTCAAACCAGCTTCCCAGTGACACCATGTTCGTGAATCTGCAGGGGAGTGAAGAGCAGATTCTCTCGCGTATGCATCATAAGACCCGATACAACATTCGTCTTGCACTGAGAAAGGGTGTAGAAGTCCGCCAAGTCGGGAGAGACCACCTAGGTACTTTCTATTCACTGTATGAGGATACTTGTGAACGGAACCGGATAACCTTGCACGACCGCTCGTATTTCGATGCACTCTATAGTGCTGAAGATGAGGGAGCAGAAATTGTACTTTTGATGGCATTCTTTGATGGACAACCACTCAGTGCCATGTTCCTCAGTCGATCAGCGCGCCGTGCTACCTATCTCTACGGAGCATCTTCCTCCAATATGAGAAACTCCATGAGCACCTATGCCTTGCAGTGGCATGCGATTCAGTTGGCAAAGCGCTGGGGATGTACTGAGTATGATCTGTTTGGAGTCTCACCCACTGGGGAAAAAAAAGACCACCCAATGAGTGGTCTTTATTCCTTCAAGAAAGGGTTCGGGGGGGAACAACATTCCATAGGATGGGTTGCTGGGACTTTGCCTATGATGAGGAACAAGCCTCGCAACTATTTGTCCATGAGATGGTAGGAGAAGGGTATCACCTGCGCTGAAACAGCAGTGTTGCCACACCTCCGCAGATCATCCCGATACTGCCAGCACGTTCATTGCTCAAATCGTACACTACCGTGTGGTCTTGCATGTGAGCATCCATGAGCATTTGCTGCGCCTCTTTGATTGCCCTGGCCTCAATCTCACCACCTCCTACCGTCCCCATAAGGGTCCTGTCAGCAAACAGGGCAAGCTGGAAACCGACTTCGCATGGGGCTGAACCATGTTTTTCCACTACACGAACGAGAATATGGCGCTCGTCGGTTGCCTGGCGGGCAAGCAACTGTTCATCGAGTCTGACAGCTTGTTCCTTCTTGCGGTATTCACTGATGACCTGGGCAAGAATGGAAAGCGCAATCTCTGAGGAAGTCACTGCTCCGATATCCAGGCCGATGGGGGCCTTCACAGAGTCAAGTTCTGCTTCACTATAGTGCCCATCGCGTAGTGCATCAAAGGTGTTTGCAACCTTCTTCTTGCTTCCGATCATGCCGATGTAGGAGTGTGGTAGGCGTAGCGTTTTCTCCAGGCAGAGCCTGTCAAAAGCGTGACCCCTTGTGGTGATGATGAAGTAAGGTCGTATCCACGATTGAGGACTGGCCAGCACCTCTTCAAACGGGGCACAGAGGCAGGTGGCCTTTGGGAAACGTTCCTGATTGCAGAATTCTGGGCGATCATCTACTATCGTGACCCGCAAGGCGAGGTCAATCGCCAGATGATAAAGATCGAGAGCAATATGACCTCCACCAAAGATGACCAGATGTACATCACTGGCAAGTCGTTCCTTGAGTAAGTTGGGATCAGTCCAGTCATGATTCCCTCTTGCATGGGTAGCGATGACTTTTTTGGTTCTGTAGAATCGCTTCATCTCCAAGGTAGGGCCCCTGCAGGACAGTTCTGCGTTCAACGATATCAATCTTCAATGCATCAAGCAATTGTATGAAGTAGTTTTTTTCGATCCATGGTTCCTCCTGGCAAGGACAGTGTGTTTATCCAATAATACTGGATTGAAGGCAAAATATCCATTACAGATAGTAAAGAATAATGGAAAGAGTGTCAAAACCAGAACACCCGGCATTCTACAAAGCCGGGTGTTTCATACAATTTCTTCTCCTACGCTCTACTGAGAAAGCCGTCTACAGCTTCCAGAACGGCTCCACCGATTGCCATTGCTTTTTCACTGACTGTAGTATGATCAGCAAGCTCGCCCCGTGGATCGATGTCAGCAATCTTGAAATGCTCGGGAACTACCAGAGCATTATTCAGCAAGCCTCTAAGCTTCCCGTCGATGGTTGCGATAACATCTATCTCTCCCACTTTTGCAATTACCTCGCCCTGCCTTACCATGTCACCAATCCTGTGGTCACTGTAGAAGACTCCCGCTGCAGGACTATGGATCACACGCTCTTTACCATACCCGCCAATTTCTCCTGGAATTCCGGTATTGGGTATTGCTGACCCTTCACTCAGGATTCTGGCTAGACTATGTCCTCTCATTGTTTCAATGACAAGGTCACAATCCTGTTTGGCAACGAATCCGGGGCCAAGGGCGATGACCAGAGGAGCATCGGTAATGGTGGTGCCGATATTCTTCTTAGCCATGATGGCATCCACCACACACAATGGTTTGATTCTCCGAATCTGTTCTCCCTCTGGGTCAGCCATGACAGGAATGATTCCTTCATCAAGCTTTGAATAGGCATCCTTCAGGTCATTGCAACGAGATGCTTTCACGCCCTCTATCTCAATAGTACCACTATACATTGCCTGTGCGATGCTGACAGTTCTCCTGATAACCGTAGGTTGTTCAGTCTCCAGTACCAGGACATAGTATCCTGCTCTGAAGAGCCGGAGAATGACACCTGTGGCCAAATCGCCTCCACCACGGACCACAATCATCTTATTTGCCTTGTGCTTGAGACTCTGACCGCTGCGGTTGCTGAATACCTTCATTACCTCACTCAGTACGGATAGGGCAATCTCCTGTGGGGTTTCAGTGCCGATATCCAGTCCAATAGGGCAGTGCAAGCGCTTCAGATCATTCTGGTCAAGGGTGAGGGATGCGAGCAGTTTCTTTGCCTTGTGCCTTGAACCAAGTACCCCGAGGTAAGCAATGTTTCTCCCAAGCAATAATTTGGTCGTTTCTGGTCCAAAAGCATGGCTGGCGATGATACAAGCCGTATATTCATTGGTCTCTATGTTGTTCAGGGCTTCAGCAAGGGTAGGGGCAACCTCTCTCTTTTTTGAGAAGGTAAAGAGGTCTTCCGTGGCGAAATCTTCGCGAGTTTCGACCACCTGGGTGGGTATCCCTACAAAGTGAGCGAGTTCCGCGATTGCCTGGTTTACATGGCCTCCACCGATTAAAAGGAGGTTGTGATAATTCACGGGGAGACTAAGATGACAGGTCCAGGAGCCGGTATCTATCAGGGTGGTGGTTTTTTTTATGAAGTGCCTCCTGGGCATAACTGAGGAAGGTAGGATGCACATCCCCAATGGTAGCCCCTCCTTCGCAGAGTCCGAGCAATGTTACAGTAGGCTGCAATTGGAGACCAAATACATGGTCGAGCTCATAGGACTCCCATCGTCTGAAATCGATGAAGGCTTTTCGTTCTGCTTCAGTGGTGCAGCGCAGGAGGAAGAGGTAGACAACACCTACACTTACTTCATCCTCCATCTGGACGGTGAAGTGGATATAACGGTAGGATCATCGGCACTGATCAGATTGAGGGACTGGCTGAGTACGTAC
>JDSF01000416.1_pt1 | contig 16202 bp, 16 predicted proteins | sample 199441 | NCBI WGS metagenome assembly JDSF01 (sample SAMN02592751, study PRJNA231836) | bioreactor metagenome | isolation source: continuous culture bioreactor denitrification-DNRA | place: Germany: Bremen
CCACTCATTTCAATTTATCAAGCTTTATAGCTTATTCAATCTCTATAGCCTATCCAGCCTTTATGTCTTCGTCCTGAAACGTCAGAACCTTTGACAGGAAGGATCTTAACTCTTTAGTCTTTGGATATTGAAGAATATTGTTTGTGCCATGCTCAATAATTTTGCCGTCCTGCATGAAAATAATATAGTCTGCAATATTCTTTGCAAATCCGATTTCATGGGTCACTATGACAAACTCTTTCTTTTCATCAGCCAGTTTCTTGACCGCTGTTAGAACCTCATACGTGAGTATAGGATCAAGTGAAGAAGTTGGTTCATCTAGAAGGATCACCTCTGGCATTATAGACAATGCACGAACGATTGATGCACGTTGAGACTGCCCTCCACTTAATTGATGTGGAAGCTTCATTTGATGCTCTGAAAGGTCAAACTGCTTCAATAGTTCTTGAACCAACGGAAGTACGTCTTCACGTTTCTTCTTGTGAACCTTTTCGAGAACAAGAAGAATGTTTTCAAGAACGGACAAATGATTAAACAAATTATGATCTTGGAATACAAACCCAATTTTCTTTCTGCATGCTTCTACATTCTCATCATTAACTGGGTTGTCGTTTAAATAAAGCGCTCCTTCGTCAAAACCTTCAAGCCCTGCCATAAGCCTTAGTAGTGTAGACTTCCCACTACCAGATGCACCTATTAATGCTAACACTTTAAAGTCTTTAACTTCAATAGAAATTTCATCTAAAACTTTATTCCCATTATATTTTTTAACCAATTTCTCTAATTTTAAATTCATAAGCTACACCTTGTAATTCAGTCGATCTTCTAAATGTCTGATCAATCTGATGATCGGAATCGTAATGATCAGGTATCCTACCGCAAGAATCACAAACCCTTCTGGGTAGGCAAATGATACAGCCATAACTGTATTTACAGAGTTTAAGAATTCACTCGTTGCCATATACGACAGGAGTGCGCTCCCTTTTATAGTCAGTGCAAACTGACCAGCTAAAGGTGGCAATATTGTCATAACAACTTGTGGGAATATAATATATCTGTAAGTTTGATACCTGTTGAAACCAAACATCTTAGCGGCTTGCCACTGATTATGATGGATAGATTCTATGGCACCTTTATAGATATCTGCTATATAAGCACCAATATATAATGACAACGTTATAACACCAATCCAGAATTTCGAATCTATACCGAATGCAAATCCAATATAGTAATACGAAACAATGGCAATAACTATGAGTGGTGTTCCAAAAATTATTGTTTTATGAATCTCTGCCAAATAATTCAGCACCTTATACTTTGACTCATGCATGCTATAGAGCACAAGTCCAACTAGTAGCGCCATAAAAACAGACATAATACTTATTGCAATTGTCTGTATCCAACCGTCTAATAAAACCTTTGAATACTGAGAATACACAGTGAAGTCAAGCGGTTTACCGATTGCTCTTACTGCAACGAAATAAAATAGTGCCAAATATATACCTAGCGCTGCAATAAAACTAGATGTCTTTTTCATAATTACCGCTTCCTATTCTTAGAAGAAGAAATCAAGTCCATATTGTTTGAATTCTTCCATTTTTTCTAGCAAGAATTTTTCTCGAATTTCATCATATGTGCCGTCTTCTTTTGCTGTTTTGATAAATTCATTGATTTTTTCAAGGAATTCAGACTGGTCTTTCTGAACTGCAACGCCCCACCCGCCAGTGTTTGGAAGTGGTTCAAGTACTGCTTTTGTTGAGTCAGGATAATTCTCATGATGTCTAATGATTGAAAGAGGATCATAAATAAACACGTCCGCTTTTCCTTGAGCAACTTCCAATACCGCTGTTGCTTCTTCATCGATATTTTTAATTTGAGCATCTGGTGCGTTTGACTGTGCCCAAAGAGCGCCAATCGTACCTGTTTTTGATGCAATAATAACCTCTGGATCATTTAGGTCTGCAGGTGACTGAACTTTCGAGTCCTTATGAACAAGCATCATAAGCTGGCTTGTTGTATATGGATCAGAAAAATCAACCTTCTCCTGACGTGCTTCTGTAATCGTCATGGAGGAAATAATCATATCAATTTTACCAGTTTCAAGTGATGGGATAAGTGATGGATACGGTGTATCTACAAATTCCACGTCTTTGCCTAAGTACTCACCAAGTGCTTTTGCCAGCATAACAGATGCACCATCTGGATTCCCTTCAGAATCTTTTGTTTCAAATGGAGGGTACTTAAGCTCCATACCGACCTTTAAAACATCCTTATCCATTACGGATTCTACACCTGCTGTTTGGCATCCTGTCAATACTACTGTCAGGAGCAGTACAAAAATTAGTATTTTCTTCATAATACACTCTCTCCGTTTCTCCTATTACCTATTGATGATTTTACATATACACTTATTCATGCCCAATTTTCTATGAAATAACTTAAAAATGTGAAGTTTATCAAATTTAAGTTTTTCAGTTTAGGACTCACTCATTATACTTTGACGTCCAACTAAATGTCAACCACAAATAAAGTGACCCTTTTGTCACCTGTTCATTTTATACCATTTACGTGACTTTTAAAACATATCACATAAAATTATCTTTAAATCAAGATACAAAAAAGCTGAAGTCTAATTTCTTCAGCTTTTTACACAGTGGCTATTTATTATTCAGTCTATTTTTTCGTATTCAACAAATGGATTTTTATGGTTCAAAATATAGATATCCGTTTGTGCACCTGTTAAAACCGAGACTAGATCACTTAAATGGGATAATGCACCAACAAACTCCTTATTACGATCTGCTTTTAGGGTTTCAACCACAAGTACAGCATTTTGTGTTTCCTCTGTTAGTTTAGTCCTGTCAGCTTCACGCCAATTCCAGCAACGGCAAAGACAACCTTCATTGTCTTTGTACACAACTTCACCAGGATTTGGCGGTTCATTCTCATCACTGCCAATTTTGTAGAACAATTCATGACCTTCAGCAAATCCAAGAACCACATCCCCAGCGACTTTGTCTAAATCCTCTCCACCACATGGAAATACGTATCTAAGAGACACTGCATTATACAGGTCTACAAGAGGTGATATTGCAGGCAGTTCATCACCCTTTTTTACACGTTTTGCCATAGCTTCAATAGAAACACGACGGCCTTTTTTAGCACCAAAACTTTTGTACGTTTCACGCCACTCTTTTAACTCAGGAAGTTCAAGCATTTCTTTGGTTTCCATACGTTGCCTTAAATGTTTTTCTGACTCTCTCAATATAAAAGACACTTCTGGAGATACATCTTTATTATTACATCCTTTTATAAAAACCAATCCGACATGGGCACTTGGGTACTTTTCAAGCAAATTTTGATCTATGGAAAATTTCATATAGTCCTCCTATCCAAGAACATAGGTCTGTAAAAATGTCCATCCTAGCTTTAAGCCAAAAAGAATGATTGTGCTTCCACAAATAATGTTTATTATTCTAAGAACGCCTACTGTCATTTTGTCTCTAAACATATTCACAAGCAGTGTTAAACCTACGAACCAGCTTGCAGAAGCAATGCTAACACCTAATATAAACAAGCTCGATGCTTGACCCGTAAGAGTCGCCTTAAAACCACCTAACAGAAGTGAGCCATCAATTAACGCTTGAGGGTTAAGCCATGTGACAGCAAACACCATAAGTGCAATTTCCATTATTGGTTTGTCTACATTTGTGGTTTCTATACTTTTGGGAACAGACCGCGCCAGACCAAATCCAATATATAAAACTGCTATTGACCCAGCTCCTAATACAAACATTTTTAATACTTCAAAAGTGTCTAATAAAAGTCCAACTCCAAAGAAACATGCAAATGCAAGTGCAATATCGAAAGCTGCTGTAATAAGCGCAACTTGAAGTGCTCTGGCTCTAGTGCTTTGTGCTGCTGTGTTTATAACATACGTATTTTGCATACCAATTGGTGCTACATAAGCAATACCCAACATAAAACCTTGTGCTATATAAGATAACATACAATACACCCTTTCCCCTTTATTCTAAACACAGTATATCTCTCTTTAGAGAAGGATGTAACAACCAATAATACATGAATTAACCCAACCAAAGTTAGATAACCATTTCATTTCTAATAATATCTGCAAGTTTTCTTAATCCATACTCAATGTCCTCATGTCTTGCATAAGAGTATGAAATTCTCAAATACTGATTGTCTTCAAAGTCATATATTTGCCCTGGATTAATCAGTATCTTAGAATCTGCGGCAACCTTGAACAGCCTCTTTATAGACAAATTCTTGTTCAGCTTCATCCATATATAAAACCCACCTTTAGGTATTGTCCATGTTGCTAAATCTGACATACATTCATTTAAAATATCAATTGTTAGCTGACGGCGTATTCTAAGCGCTTCACGCAAGGAACTTGAGTACTTTTCATGATAACCACTGTTTAGCCACTCTGTCAGTATCGCCTGCGAAACTGACGATGCACCATAATCGGTCTGCATTTTTATATCACCCAACCGATCTACAACTGTTTGCGGGCCAACAAGCCAACCAATACGCAGTCCAGCTGCAAGGGCTTTTGACATGGTGCCCATATACAAGACACTTCCCGCTTCGTCCATAGCTTTAAGGGGTTTTGGTGGCACTTCATCAAGCCACAAGTCTCTATAGGCGTCGTCTTCAATAATTGGAAGTCTTTCAGATTTACAGTAGTTAAGCATATTTTGACGTCTAAGTTCACTCATTACATGGCCCGTTGGATTATGAAACGTTGGTATTGTATATACAAGTGACGTTTTTCTCACATCTAATTGTTTCTTCAAATCCTTTATACTCAAGCCATCAGAATCCATTTTTACACCTTTAAGCTGCATACCAGCAGACTGAAAAATATTAAGCGATTTCAAATAGGACGGTTTTTCAACAAACACATTTGATCCAGAATGTAGAATCCCAAGAGATATTAATTGCAAGGCCTGCAGTGACCCCGAAACTATTAAAATGTTTTCTGGCGACGCTTTAACTCCGAATTTATATAAGTATTTGCTCAGTGCTTCTCTTAAATGTATTGAACCCTTTGGAGATTCATATCCAAGATGTGTCACAGTCCGACCAACTTTTGAGAAAACCTCCGCCATTATCTCATTAGGATATAGTTCTGGTGCTAGTTCCCCTGTTCCTAATCTGATCATGTCTGGCTCAAACTCAAGTTTATTTATTGCCTGTATTGTAGATTGGTTAGACCAGTGCATTCCACTCTGAATATAATGTTCCCAGTTTGGAGGTGGATTAGAAGCCATGAGTGACCAAGAATTGTTAATAATCACTGTGCCACGACGCCCTTGACCATCAATGAGACCTTCTGCCTTTAGAACGTCCATTGCTTCTACAATTGTGCTTCTGTTCACATCATACAAAACAGCCATATCTCTTTGAGCTTCAAGACGCATTCCAACAGGCCATTCTCCTGATGCAATTTTGCTTTTTATATGATCAACAACCTGTTTATACAGTGGTATGTCTGCTGCTTTATTTGGTTTCCAGTTCGTCATGGGTTCACCTCTTTTTAAGTGAGAAATTAGGAATTAAATATTGTCTGTACTTCATTCCTTATAGACTTCAAGTAATCCTTCTATTTCTCAAAAATGAGAAAACCCCCATGAGCGTTGGGGGGCTTTTGAGGGTTTCCAGGGACAATATTGGTACAGTCTATAAGACCGAACGCAAACTATTCAATTGTAGATTCAAACGGCTTCAAAACCCGACCTTCGAATTCCGCTTCAAACTCATTATGATTCAAAACAAACCGTTTTACTTCTGTGTCTGTTGATCTAACAACAACTTCAACACCATCTGGGGAATCAATTGTATTAATATTTTTTTCTTTTGTTATTTCTATAGCCAGCTTTCGCATTAAGTTGTTTGTGACACCACCCCCAACGTAATACGCATGCCCTTGTCCAAACACATTTTTTGTCATACAACTCTTTGGAAGATCAAGGCCATCGTCATATTCTGCAAGGACTTCAGCAGATTCAGGAATCATTAGATCTCTCCAGACTGAACATTCCCCGTACACACCTTTAAATCTGCCTCTTCCATCTACCTTAACAAGCTGTCCATGTTGAAGAGATTCAATCTCACCAAGCTTAATACCCAATAAATCATGTAATTTACCAGGTAGCTTTTGGTTAAAATGAAGGTTATTGTCTCTGTCACGAATACCAGCACGGAAGGACATAACCACGGTACCTCCAACTTTAGTAAACGTTTTTAACTTGTCCGCAAGGGTGTCATCCACAATTTGCTGGGCAGGGATAAGAACAACCTCATATTTGCTGATGTCTCTATCAAGTGGAACGACGTCCATAGGCACGTTTAAGTCGTGGAATGGACGGTATAGTCTCATAAGTTCACTCGTGTAGTCAAACGCTTCACTTTGACGCTGAAATCTCCAGGACCACGCATTGTCAAAATCATAAAGAACGGCAACCTTATTTTCCATTTCACCATTAATGACCGCCTCATTTGCCTTTGCACCAGCAATAATTTCACTTGCTTCAATATATTTGCGTCCCGTTTCATTATCATGGTCTAGAATACCATAGCAGAACTGTTCAGCCCCTCTGTTCATACCTCTCCATCTGAAAAACAACATGTTGTTACAACCATGGGCAAAGGCTTGGTTAGACCACAGTTTTGACTGGTTTGGTCTCGGTAAATATCCAATAACATCATGCCCTTGAGCACCTATCAACTGTTCTACGATCCAGAAATTTTTATTTTTTTAGACCTCTATTAAAGTCCAGTGTCATTGCTATGTCAGCAGGCGATAGTGGCTCTCTTAATCCACCCCAAACTGGATAATTGTCGTAAGATACAAAATCCATGTCCTCTAAGTTCTCTTCATGATCAAACCATTTTCCAAAGAAGCCACCAGACACATTTGTAGTCACTGTCTGATGTTGTCCTTTAAGCTTCCTAACAAGACTTGTGTGTGTTTTGGCAAAACCATTAAGTGATGAGGAACGAAAACGTGCCCAGTCTAACTGAAGTGTTGGATTATGCACAGTGATTGTCTTTAAAGGAATCGGAATTTCTGAAAACTCGTTATAGGTTTGCCCCCAGAAAATAGTGCCATAAACTTCATTTAACTTATGGATTGTGTTGTATTTCTTCTTTAGGAAATCTTGAAATTTGCTATGACAAAGGGGACAGTGGCACATATCGCTACCTTCATGTCCAAACTCATTATCGATTTGCCACGATACTATAGCCTCTTCGTTTTTTATAATGCTTCACAAGAGCGTCTACTATTTTCAGAGAATACTCCATATATATATCCGAGTTATAACAGTACTGACGACGACCACCAAACACACGCTTATTTTGGTCTTCATCCATTGAAAGTACTTCAGGATACTTTTTTGCAAGCCAGGCTGGAAATGTCGCTGTAGGTGTACCAAACATAACTTTTATATCTTCTTTTTTGAGTTTTTTGATCACTTCGTCAAAGAATGAGAAATCAATTTTGCCTTCTTCAGACTCCATCAAATGCCAAGCAAATTCGCCAATGCGAACCATGTTGACACCCATTTCTTTCATTCTCCTTATGTCTTCATCCATCAAGCTCACTGGCCAATGCTCAGGATAGTAATCCACGCCCATATACATAGGTTTTTCCTCCAAAGTTAAAATAATAGAATATAGTAAACACCCAAAACCCGTGTTTTTTAAACTAAGTAAATTTATAGTATGATTTTAGTAAACATTTATTAGTTCGTCAATCATTTTTGCAAATTGGACAGTTTTTCTATTACTTAGCACATTTTTTCTACTGTTAAACACTTTCTTCAACCACTACCACACCTTAACTTAACTGACTTTATACCCAGTCTTCTTGTACTTATGACTTTCAGATCAGACTAGGCTTTATGATATAATTACGATATAGGCAGAATATTACCAGAGGTGATTATATGCGTCTCGTAAAGAAAAACTTAATTTTAATACTATTGGTTTTACTTACTCTTTTGTTTACCATAATTAGGACCGCTCTGGTTTATGCCGTTCAGCCCATTGAGTCCGCATCAACAACATCCAGTTCAATAGAACTTGGCTTAGAAGAAACAAAACCGATTCTCGAATACAGAATATATTATCGAAGCATTACAGATGAAATTCTTCAGGACATGAAAAATCTCGACCTTGTCATTGTTGAGTCTTTGCAACTTGAAGACTATATGATTAGCGAACTGCATGAAGCAGGTGTAAAAGTCTATGGATATATTTCAGCTTGGGAAGTGAGCAGGTGGGATGATTCACTAGGTAGTAAACTAAAAAAAATCAGACTACTTATACATTAACGACAAACTCATCTATCATACCAATGATCCTATTGGTGACTTAAGAGAAGAACACTACCGCGATTCCTTATTAGAAATTATTTCAGAACGAATTGTATCAAAAAATCTAGACGGAATTTTTATAGATTCCACTTCTGTTTTGAATGATTACTACCATATTCCAGAGCTTGGCCCTGGGCTTTTTAACGGATACATTCAACTTCTTAAAGATATTCAAACTGAATACCCACAACTTGAAGTTGTACAAAACCGTGGTTTTGCCTACGTTAAGTCCGCTTCTGACTATCTTGATGGTGTTGTGTGGGAAAATTTCAGTTCTCCAAGAGTGAATGAAATCCGTCGTTACAAAGAGCGTGTTGAACTCTTAAAAAGTTTACCTGAACATATTCAAATCTATACTATATCTTATGATGATTTTAAAGAAAACCTGGAGCACGCTAACGACTTAGGCTGGATTCATCTTAATCATCAGGATGGAACTCAGCATAATTACTGGATCCCAACTCATGTTGATACACTTGCAACAAGTAAAAGTGATTTCCGCATCTATTATAATCATATTACAGATGAAATCCTTGCAGATATGAAGAACCTAAAGTTTGTAATTGTCAAACCAAACGAGATTAAAAAGGAAATGGTTGAGGAACTTCATGTGTCTGGAACAAATATCTACGGATATATATCAGCTTGGAGTGTAGATCAGAAAGACGATGCACTTAACAGCCAACTGACTAAATCAGATTTCCTATATATAGATGGTGTGCTTATGTACCACCATAGTGATCCCATTGGTGATTTGAGACAAGAGGGTTACCGCGAGGCATTGCTGAATACCATTAATGACCGTATTATTGAGAATAATCTTGATGGCATTTTTTATGGATTCCACCTCAGCACTTAATGACTATTATCATATACCTGAAGTTGGGCCAGAGCTTCTTGAAGGGTATATTCAGCTTCTAGACACTATACAAAATAAGCATCCGAATTTGAAGATAATTCAGAATCGAGGCTTCGCTTATACCCACTCGGTTTCTGAGTATTTAGATGGTGTTATGTGGTCCAATTTTATTTCACCAAAAATAAATGGCATTTCACGATATGAAAGTAGAATTGAGTTGCTACAGAACTTGCCTGAACATATTCAAATATACACGGTTTCATATGATGACTTTTATGAGAATCTAACTCACTCTAACGACCTAGGTTGGATTCATCTAAACAATCCTAATGGAACACATTTTGGCAAATGGATTCCTATGAACTAATTACAATTAAACTGATTAAAATTTAGAGGCTAGTCTATAAGGCATAAAAAATGAGCAGTCCCAACAGTGGGATTGCTCATCGTTTTGACTCCACTTATATGGTGAATTTGTCCAAAGTGGTATTTAAGGTTTCTGACAAAACATTTAAATGTTCAGCCAACTTGTTAATATCCGCAATTGCATCATTCTGACGATCCGTCATATTAGTAACATCATCCACGGAAGCTGCTGTTTCTTCAGATGTTGCACTAACACCTTCAATCGTCTCAATAAATGCGGACCGACTCTCCATTACCCGTGCTAGACTCGTTGATAAAGTCTGTGTAATTTTAGCCATCTCTGCAACACTTCCATTAATAGAACTGAATGTTTCTAGAGACTTCTTCACAGCATCTGTCTGTGAATTAATAACCTCTTTATTTGCTTGAATAGTGGTTTGAGCTGTCATAATATCATTTCTTACTGAGTCTATAATTCTTCTTACGTTTTCAGTCGAGTCACCTGTGCTTTCAGCAAGTTTTCTAACCTCTTCAGCAACAACAGCAAACCCTCTGCCATGTTCACCTGCCCGAGCAGCCTCAATGGAAGCGTTCAGTGCCAATAGATTTGTTTGCTCAGAAATTCCAGATATGGCATCTACAACTGTAATAATCTCGTTTGTTTTACTATTAAGACTCGACACCGCTTCAAATACCTGTTCGGACATTTCAACAGTTTCAACATTTTTGCTCGATAGCATTTCCATAGACGACGTACCATCACCACTCATTTTCATAATGGTGTCAGAAGCAGAAATACTCGAATCAATGTTTTTCGCCATGACATCCAGTTCTTCAGAAAGCTGGAGCGATTCTTCCAGGCCTTGTTCAGCACCTTTAGCTTGTTGTAATGCCGCTTGCGATACTTCGTCAATGCTCTTCGAAATATGGTTCACTACAGTTTCGGTTTCCCCCATAGCGGAGTTCATTCTGTTTGAGTAATCTCTCACTTCATGAGACGCTGTTTGTGTTTCTGAAATGAGCTCATGGAAATCACGAATCATTTTATTAAACCCTGTAGATAATCGTCCAATTTCATTTTTACTTTTATATGAACTCTCAACATTTAAATCACCCTTGGATGCTTTAGACATAAGTAATTCAAGTTCTTCAATTGGTTTTGTAATTTTCCCAGAAACGATGAGTGAAATGACTGCAACAACTAGAACTAAAATAACTGAAAGCACCATATTAAGTTTTCTTACACCATCTGAAAAAGCAAGTGCGTCAGAGACCTTTTCAACAGTTACTACACCCCATGCATCTGAATTCCCAGGCAGACTAATTGGTATGTATGCACTATATACTTTATCTCCGTTAATATTTTTATATGACTCAAAACCCGACTGACCACCAAGAACACTATCTGTGATTCGTGTCAATTCCGACGAGATCTCAAACATCTGTTTTTCCGTAACTTGATTACCGTTTTCATCTACTACTACATTTCCATTTGAATCCATCTTTAGTACTGTTTTTTCAAGTGTTTTGTAGTTATAAAGTTCAGAAACCTTAGACGTATCTGGGTGAGCAATCACAACACCTTCGCCATCGATGACATATGCATATGAAGACCCTGTGCTGAATTCTTCAACAATGTCTTGAAGCTGACCAAGTCTAATATCTGAACCCATGACACCTTTTAGCTGATTACGATCATTATAAATTGGAATGATGGCTGATGTTACAGGGACATTTCCAGCCAGCGAATAGTAGGATTTACTAACAAATGGCTTCTTGTCACCCATAACCTGCTTAAACCACCACCTACTTGATCTGTCACCTAAGTTCCCAGCCGATCTCGCCGTTTGCATACCGTCCATACCTTGAATATAAAACAGATCAAAATAGTCATGACGGCCAATCGTTTCTACTAGAAGTGCTTCCTGCCCCTTTTCATTAAAATCAAAGACCACAGGTGTCTTCGCAATTTGTTCTGTAACAGCATAGCTTTTCTCAATAAACGACTGAACGTTTAGCATAATAGAACTGCTCAGCTGATGATGATTTGCCTGAATCTGCTTTTCATAACTGTTTTTTGTCATCATTCCACCTGCAATATTTGATATTGTAAATGATACGACGACGATTGCAACCATTGTTGCAATTAACAACTGTTTTAAACTTTTCATGTTTTGCCCCCTAAGCATGGAATTATTTTATATTTTCCCACTTTAATTGTATGACCGTTCTACAAGTTCCGACATGATTCGACACTTTGTAGGTTAAATTTGGAAAAACAAATCCAAAAAAATGAAAGGAATCCATTTGGGCTCATGAATTCCTTTCGATAACAATATATAGGATATTGCTATGGGGCTAAGTTAATTACTCAGCTGCGTCTTGAAGTTCAGCTAATTTTGCTTCAACATTTTCTAGGTGTTCTTCCATCTTTTCAATCATACCATCTAAATGCTCTTTGATTGTATCTGCGTCGCCTTCTTCAATTGCAGTTTCAAACGATTCTCTTTCAGCTTGACGTTCAGCTCTTTCAGCTTCTCGTTCTGACTCAAAAGCTTCAATTTCTTCATCTGTCATGTTTTCAAAATCAGGACGCTCTGGGCGTTCTGGACGTTCACCGTCTTCTGGTTGAACCAGTTCACGGATTTCGTTACGAGCTGCATCAATATCAGTTTTTAGTGTGTTCCACTCGTCGCTAATTTCCGGGTAATACTCGTCAATTACACCTTGCATTTCTGCTTCGCGATCTTCCTTGTTTGCCTGACGGTCTTCACCACGACCTTCTTTATTCATTCCACCTTGACGACCACCTTGCATTCTTTCAACACCTGGACGTCCACCTCTAGTATCTTCAGTTGTCGTTGTTTCATCTGCAAACGATAGACCCGTTGTCGCCACTGATAGTGTCATTACTCCTACTAATGTACCCGTTATTATTCTCTTCTTCATCATGATATTCTTCCTCCGAATTTTCGTCTATTTGTGATTGGTTAACAACCTATTAATATTTCAAGTTTTGTTTTTTCACTTTCTAACTTATCTTAATTCTACTAAGGGAATGTAAGAGAAATTAGATGAAAATGTGTAAAATGTGTGTGAAACTGATTGTTCTTTTACTCAGCCGACTGCATTTCTGCTAGTCTCTCTTTAGAGTTTGCAAGCTTTTCATTCATATGTTCTAGTGCTTCATCAATAAAAGTCTTGATTGTATCAGTGTCGCCTTCTTCTAGAGCCGTTTCGAATGCAGCACGCTTTTCTTCACGTTCTTCTTTGTTTGCTTCTCTTTCAGCTTGTCTTTCTTCTCGATTCGCTTCACGCTCTGCTTGTCTTTCTTCTCTATTGGCTTTCATTTCTTCTTTTACTGCTTCAATTTCTTCATCCGTCATATTTTCAAAGTCTGGTTTTTCTGGACGATTTGCTTCTTTCAGTTCGTGAATCTGATCCATTGTATCTTTCATTTCGTCTTGAACGTCGTTCCACTGTTCGCTAACTTCTGGGTAGTATTCGTCAATAACAGCTTGCATCTGTGCAGCTTTTTCTTCTCTATTTTCTTGACGCTCTTCTTTACGTTCGCCTTTTTCTTCTCGGAAGCCTTTTACTCTTTCAACACCTGGCGTCCACCTTTAGTATCTTCAGTTGTCGTTGTCTCATCTGCAAATGATAGTCCTGTAGTCAATCCTGTCAGTGCCATAACTGCTACCAGTGTACCTGTAAGTATTCTCTTATTCATCATTTTTATTTCCTCCAATTAGTATTCTACGTTTGTAAGTTAATGTTTAATTTTTCTTGGTTCATTCTAATTTTCAATTTTGATTTCTGTTTTGATTTCTGTTTTGATTTTTCTTTTGTCTAACTTCGCCTGCTCTTTAGCTTGTCTTAATACTAAAGCTTAAATGTAGGAGAAATTTGATGAATGTATGTAAAATTCATGTGAAATGATTCTGTAATATTTCAGTTCAAAAAAACAAAAAAGCTGTCTTGAATCACCTACATTAATAGATCATCCAAAACAGCCTCAATTTTTTAAATCCTTATATACCTAACTTACGATTTCAATTTACTTGTTTGCGTATAGTTCTACCAACTTGATTACTGTTTCAACAGACTTCACCATTGATTCTACTGGAATATACTCAAAACGACCATGGAAGTTATGACCACCAGTGAAAATGTTTGGTGTAGGAAGACCCATATATGAAAGTCTCGCACCATCAGTGCCACCACGTATAGCCTTTTGCTTAGGTACAACACCAACTGCTTCCATAGCGTCCTTAGCAGTTTCAACGATATGAAGTACTGGCTCTACCTGCTGCTTCATATTGAAGTATTGATCCTTAAGTTCAAGAACCAAAGACCCTTCACCGTATTTATTGTTAATATACTTTGCAGCCGACTCCATAAGTGCTTTTCTTTCGTTAAAGCGATCAAGATCATGGTCACGAATAATGTAAACCAGCTCTGCATTTTCTACTGTACCGTTAAAATCATTTAGGTGGAAGAAGCCTTCATACCCTTCTGTGCAACCAGGAACCTCCGAAGCAGGGAGCATTCCATTAAAATCCATTGCCATTAGTACTGCATTCTTCATCTTATTCTTTGCGTTGCCTGGGTGAATATTGCGTCCGTTTACAATAACTTTTGCACCTGCAGCGTTAAAGTTTTCGTATTCTAGTTCACCAATTTCTCCACCGTCAATTGTGTAGGCAAAATCCGCATCGAATTTTTCAACTTCAAAATGATCAGCCCCACGGCCAACTTCTTCGTCAGGCGTGAATCCTACACGAAGCTCTCCATGCTTGATTTCTGGATTCTGAACAAGATATTCAATGGCAGTCAAAATTTCAGCAATGCCAGCCTTGTTATCAGCACCAAGGAGTGTTGTGCCATCTGTAGTAATAAGTGTTTGACCAACATAATTCTTTAGTTCAGGAAATGCTGAGACTTCCATAACTATGTTTTCATCCTTATTTAAAATTAAATCATTTCCACCATAATTTTCCCATATAACTGGCTTTACATTTTCACCCGAGAAATCTGGTGACGTATCCATATGAGCGATAAATCCAATTTTTGGCGCATCCTTGTCAGTATTAGCAGGAAGTTTACCCATCAAATACCCATTGTCATCCAGCGTAACATCTTGAAGACCTATAGCTATCATCTCTTCTTTAAGAGGATTTGCAAGGTTAAATTGTTTTGCTGTTGAAGGCACTGTTTCTGATCCTGGATCTGATTTCGTATCGATTTCAACGTATTTTAGAAATCTTTCAACTAGTTTTTTCTTAAATGATTCATTCAATTGATTGTACATATTTTCCCTCCACGTTAAATATTCGCCTGTACTATTATTTTATCAGTTTTTACTTTAAATAAACATCGGCTCTTGCTAGAGCACCAAATACGCCTCCAGTATGGATAAATAGAACGTTTCCTTTAAGAAGCGGATTGTGTTTCTTTGCCTCAGCTACAATTCCATAAAATGCTTTCCCTGTATACACAGGGTCGAGTAAGACACCTTGATCTTTAGCAAAGTCTTTAATATAAGACGCCGCTTCATCTGAAATATGACCATAGCCTGTATGTGCATATTCCCACAGAGTAATGCCCTTCATATCAATTGGATTCTTAAAATCCAGTATGTCAGCAGCTTTTTCAACAAGTGTCTTAACTATTTCTGTATAGTCATTATCTTTATCATATATATTAATACCAACAATATTTTTGCCTGTATTATGAACAGCATTTCCTAAGTATAAACCTGCATATGTACCAGCAGATCCGACTGCTGTGCAAATTGTGTCAAACTTAATGCCTAAGTCTTTTTCCTGTTCTAATATTTCTTCAAATGCTGAAAAATACCCTAAAGTCCCCAAGGGATCAGAAGCACCTATCGTGATTGTTCTGGCTTTCATACCCTTAGATTCATAGTCAGCTTTTATTTCATCCATAATATCCATGTAGCGGCCAAATCCCTCTGGTTCTACAAATGTCAGTTCCGCTCCAAAAAATTTGATCCAGTGCGTTGTTCCCAACATTATCGGACTCCAGTCCGCTTAATACCAAATGACATTTAAGTCCTAGTCTTGCGGCAACAGCAGCTGTCGCCCTACAGTGGTTGGACTGAATTCCACCACATGTAATAAGAACTTCTTCACCTTTATTTATAGCGTCCTGTACAATATACTCTAGCTTTCTGATTTTATTGCCCGAGACCTCTACACCAGTGTAGTCGTCTCTTTTAACGAAAATTTCTAGATTTTCAGGTATGAATGTCGTTTTCCGAAGTGTCTGAATTGGTGTCGGTGTATTAGCCAACTGAACTTTACTTGGTCGATTCATAAAAGTACCTCCGCCTATAATATTTCGCCCTTCTAAGGAATTTTCCTTTAATAAATTCTTGTAACACTTCTGCTCAGCATTAAAGTTCTAAACTATCGTATAATAATTATAAAAGTCTTCATTTTGAATTATAAAAGCCTCAATACACTGACAAATCCGTCTTTGTATTGAGGCTTATTTTAAGTTATAGGTTATTTATTCAATAGACCGCTGAAGTAGATTAGCCCTTG
>JDSF01000417.1_pt1 | contig 16160 bp, 16 predicted proteins | sample 199441 | NCBI WGS metagenome assembly JDSF01 (sample SAMN02592751, study PRJNA231836) | bioreactor metagenome | isolation source: continuous culture bioreactor denitrification-DNRA | place: Germany: Bremen
ATTTTTTTATATTATTTTTAACAACCTTTTTTTTACGCTGTTATTTTTACTATTATTACACTCTTATTTATATTCTTTTTAACCTAATTTTTTGAATTATTTTTAACTCATTTAAATTATATATTAATATTATTATTATTTCAACAAGTATTATTCGTCTTTTGACACATACATCTGTAGATTACAGGATTTTGACACAAAAAAAAGCGCTATGCGCTTTTTTTTAATCAATTAGTATGTAATGTAACCTACAGCTACGGCACCTTCACCAGCACCTATTGCAACAACAGAAGATACTTCAGTGATGAACTCTGCTTCTTGCTTAAGTACGCCACTGAGGGCCTTGGCATACTCTTTTGCATCGTCCATGTTATTTATATGTACAATACAATAAGCCTTTAGACCTTGATTCCTTTGAACCTTTAAGAGCTTTTTCTGAATCTTGCCCAAACTACCTTTAAAGGAAAACGCAAAATCAGATAAACCACCATTACCACTTTCGTCTAATGTAACGATTGGCTTCAGATTAATTATGTTGGCTATTTTGCCACCTTTAGTGCTTAGTCTACCAGAACGTATCATTGCATGAAGGTTCTTTACGCCTACATATATTTTACTTTTACCTATAACATCAGACATTGATGTAACTATATCCTGATATAACAAACCTTGGTCAATCATTTTGGCACATTGTAAAACCAAAAGACCTTGGGCTGCTGAATTCTGTTTACTATCTATAACTTCTATACTTATGCCCTTTTCCCTAAATTCCTCAGATGCTTTGTCAAAAACATTGTAGGTGCCACTCAAAGCCTTTGCCACTGAAATAACAATAATCTGACTATAATGATGACTTAATCGTTCATAGAGCTCTTTGACACGTATTAACTCAGGTTGTGAAGATGTCGGTCTATTGGCACCAGCTTTATCTAGACTCAATACGCCCTCATTACCTATAGTCATCCGATCAATGAAGGTTTGGTCCTTATAGAGAATATTCAGTGGTAAGACATTAATCTGATAATGGTCAATCAAATCCATAGGGATATCTGCTATAGAATCCGTCACAAGGGCTATAGGGTATTTTCTATCTCTGATAATTCGACTCTGGGCAATCATATCATCAACTTTCTCATATACCACATGACCAATATTTCGTACCATGTCAAAAACCAACACTGGGTCATTGGTATGAATATGAAACCGTAATGTCTTTTGGCTGCCTGCTACGATCAAGGAATCACCATGAGGACTTATTAGTTTTTTGACTTCCTTTTCAGATATGGTCAAATTTTTAATTAACCCTTCAGTACAATATCGAAAATCTATCTTGTCATATTGATGTAATGGTTCATCAAAAACTATCTCTTCTTCAACTTCTGGTATATCAACCACGTCTTTTCCTGATTTCAGAAAACGTATAAAACCTTCAACAAAATGGACAAATCCTTTAGCACCTGCATCGACTACAGATGCCTTTTTAAGTTCAGGCAATTGATTCTGGGTTTCCTTCAGTGCACCCTGTAACTCATCAAGAATGTATTCAAAGTAATCTACCGAAGCAATTGCACCATTGACCAATGACTCTAAAGCCTCAGAGAGCACACGTATAAGGGTAAGCATTGTACCTTCTGCAGGTTGATCTACTGCATCATAAGCCAGTGTAACAGCTTTTTTATTGGCAGCCTCAAATTCTTTTAGGCTTAAAGAACCACCACTACCTTGTACACCAATACTAATGCCATTCAAGTATCCAGCAAAAATAATACCTGAGTTGCCCCTCGCCCCCACAAGGGCCGCGTCTGCAATGGACCTAAGTGTCAATCCCACAGTATCTTCCAGCTTAGTATTTCGCAGTATATAGGTCATCAATGCCGCCAAGTTATTCCCTGTATCCCCATCTGCAACAGGAAATACATTAATGTTATTGAGTTGATCTCTATTTCTTATAACCTCTACTGCACCAGCCTGATATGCCAGCAAAAGTTTTTTTATTCGTTACAATCAATTTTAAGCCCTCCCCAGTGATAATTATTATCCTTTAATTTTCCCATATTGAAATACTTTCGTCAATGCTTCTTGGAATTCATACATGGTTATTGGCTTCGATAATACATCGACAATGCCAAGTTCATTAGCATAAGCCAAATCAACTACATTCACATTACCACTACAAATTATCGAAGGTATATCTATAAATTGACTTCTTAGGTATTCTATTAATTCAAGTCCGTTCATCTTAGGCATAGCATAATCTGTCACCAACAAGTCAAAACTGAAGGGATCTCTAGCCAGAATTTCTTTGACTTCTTCTGATGAGTTTGCTGTAACTATTGAATGACCCAGCTTCTTGAACAATTCAGTAGCAAGCTCAACCAATACAACTTCATCATCAAGGTACAATATTTTAAGTGGTCTCATTTCAATTGGCTTAAGGTGCAAGTCTTCTTTCTCTAATGCCTCATGACTCATTGGAAAGTAAAGAGATAATGTTGTACCTTCTCCGTATTCGCTTTGAACAATTATGTCCCCGTCATGTCCTTGCATAATACCATAGACAACTGCTAAACCTAGTCCCGTCCCCTCACCTTCGCCTTTAGTTGTATAAAAGGGGTCGAACATTGCTCTAATTTGATTTAAATCCATGCCGCTACCATTATCCTCAACAGTGATTACCGCATAGTCATTAGGATGAATCATTCCTATTACACCCATCATGGGTACATCAACTTTAATGGTGTCAAGTGTAATAGTTAAATTCCCCTTGTTACCAACAGCATAGACAGCATTGGTTGCTAAGTTCATAACCGCTTCATGGATATTAGTGGAATCAGCATAAACCTTAGCGTCATCTTTAACGTCAAATTCTATCAAGACAGATGACGGGGTTGAAGCTTTGATTAACTCAACCACTTCCTTAATGACTCCCTCAAGGAGCATAACTGATTTCTCATGACCACCTTGCCTTGAAAATGTTAGTATTTGTCTTACCAAATTCTTGGCCCGGTCACCAGCTTGAAGTACCTGACTCACATATTTGTAAGTTTTGCTACCCGGTAATTGTTCTGTAAGAGCCAACTCTGCATAGCCCATCATCCCAGCCAAAATATTGTTAAAGTCATGTGCAATACCACCCGCAAGCAAGCCAATGGCTTGCATTTTCTGAGATTCTCTTATTTGCCTTACAAGGACTTTTTTCTCTGATGTGTCTCTTACTATGGCACAAATTATGGGCTTCTTAATGTTCTCGTCATTAATCCGAAATGCTGATAACTCTACATCAACCTTCACACCATCCTTATGGATATACTGCTTCTCATAACTACTTATATAACCTTGTTCCACAAGTTCATCATCCATGTAACTTTCTTCAATGTCCACCCATTGTTTAGGGGTAATATCCCGGTAATTAAGCCGCTTTAACTCATCTATGTTATAACCAACAATGCCCAAAAAAAGCCTTGTTGGCATCCAAATAATAACCTTCCATATTCAACAGACAAATACCATCTCTACTTGATTCAAACAAGGCCCTATATTGAATTTCTCTAGCAAGGATAGCTTTTCTTGCCAGACGATGCTCTGTGACATCTTCCATAGCAATTAATGTGATACGTTCTGGATTGTTCTGTATGCTTACAACACTATATACTACATAGATTCGGTCGTGAATGCCTTTATGTGACAGTATACTGCCTTCTTTTCTGTAAATTGAGTCATGGTTTTTGACAGCATTCATTATATCCTGTTTAACAGAACATTGCTGACAATAGGCATTACACCCATTGTCCATTTCACTAGAAAATGTGTTTAGGCAATCAATAATTGCATCATAAGCATTGAATCTTTGGCTAGATCCCATCGTGTACTTTTCTTCTCGACGAGTTTTGTTCATCTTAACAATCTCACCTTTAGTATTCATCAAACAAAGAAGTGTTGGCGTATTCTCAAAAATGGTCTCCAGCTGCTGATTACTCTTTAAAAGGTTGTCTTCAAGTACATTCACTACCTCATTGTGTTCATAAGCCTCTTGAACTTCTTTTTTAACTTGCTCAGTTATGTCTTCCATTGTTAATAGTATTCGTTTTGATGGGTAGTCAGAAATAAGTTCCGTCGAGAACCTAATGTCATAACGACGGACCAAACCATCGATGGATGATAGGAGCTCACCTTTTTTTTGATAATAGGCTTTGCCTGACAACAAGGAATTGGCAACAGACCTTCTAAGGACACACTCATCACATTGATCAGAGTAACCACAACCATTTGGATTGCTAAATGCGCTGACGCAAGAAAAGACTTGACCACCAGTCGCTCCTATAACTTCTTCATAGCTGCTATTGGCAAACTCAAGTGCTTTTTGATTGGCATCGATTATACTAGAAGACTCATCTATGACCATCATAATGGATGGGGATTTATCAAATAATACCTTTGCTTCTTTTTCAACCTGGCCAATATAATGTTTTTGATGTTTCGATGAAAGATAAACATAACACGTAGCAATGATGACCGGTACCACCATTAATAGAACGCTTAGTGTGAACTGTATCACAAGAAACAATAACAAGACACTACTACAACAATAGACAATCAATATAGTCTCTACCCTCTTCACAAATACCCCTCCTAATATATCTATAAGATAATTATAGCATATGCATTATATTCAATGTCTAATTAAATTCTAATTCAGCTTTAAGCCCATCGTAAACATTTAATCCTATACTAGAATTATCTTAAACGTAATTAATAGAATTGGAGTGATAATATGTTAGGAACATTACTAAGTTTTGCAATATTATTCTTAATACTAAGCCTAGTCTTCAAATTAAGCTTTGGTATTATCAAGCTTAGCCTCGGGCTCATTGGCATCATCTTGGTTATTGCCTTATTGCCTATTGGCCTTGCCCTACTAATTCCTTTTGGAATCCTATTTCTTTTTATTGGATTTCTCAAACTGGTTTTTTGATTAAGCAAAATGAATCAGAACAAAGAAGGGTCGTCTCAGAAGAAATTCTCTGAAACGACCCTTTTCTTATTTTTTAAACCGCTTAAATAGATATCTGGAGTTCTTGTGTAGAACTTTACCACTTCTGACAACCACCTCTTTGGCAAGTTTGGCTTTGTAATAAGCACTTTGAGTCTCGTGAAGGGCTATGGGTATGGCAGTTTCTTTTATTGCCGTCGTGATACTCCCATACTCATCATCTGCAACATCGTCTTCTATGGGTACTTCTTTTGTAGAATCATAATTTCTAGCAGCTTCTATTAATTTGTGGTATACCGCTACTAAATCAGGTTCATCGGAATGTTGATCAATGGCATCAGCATCTATCCACTTTACACCGCCTGTTTCTATTTCATTCATAACGAGAGGATCCTCTTCATTGGCAATCAATATATAAGCAACATTGTAATGCAAATGAGCACTAACATAGCCATCACCTTTCACATGTCCCCAAACAGGTAATATATCCATAGACATGATATGTTCTGACAGCGGTCGTAGTCTGGTTAAACCCGTCTCTTCTTCTGCTTCTTTTAAAGCTACTTTTAATAAATCAGTATCTCCATCGACATGACCACCCGTCCAGCCCCATGCTTCATAGATTTTATGATAAATGACAAGGACTCTAGTCAAATCCTTATTCATAATAAAACCAGAACTCGTTAGATGGGCAACCTCATTTTGTCTCGTTAGAACATTATGAGGATGTTCTTTACAATAATGATATATAATACGTTTATCTGCTTTTTTTTCTTGTTCGTTCTTGGGTACATAAGCAGCTATTTGTTTCAGATACATATCCGTCACCTTCTATCACTTTGCCTTAAGACTCACTTTTTCTGTCAACGACTCATAGTAGCCAATTTTACCTTCGATTCTCTCAAGGTACATCATTGTGTCTTTCAGTTGCTGTTCCATTTTTGACCTATGAGCACGGAGCACTTCAAGACGTTTGACAATGGTCTCATCTCCAGCAAATGTCAACCTTGCAATGTGCTTTAGGTCTTTAATAGACATCCCAGTGCTTTTTAAGCATTTCACAAGACTTAACCAATCGTATATATGTTGCTCATATAGCCTGTTGCCATTATCATCTCTTTTTACATGGGGAATAATACCCTCTTTCTCATAATACCGTAATGTGTGGGCTGAAAAACCAAGTTCTTCTGAAATTTCTTTAATTTTATAGGTCAAAATGGATGCCTCATTTCTATTTGGTCAAACTATTGTTAATAAATGGTATGTCTTGTTTGATTACGTCCATTATTCTTGGCTAGATACATGACTTGATCTGCTTGATTTATAAGTGATTCAATAGTCATTTCGTGATCTGGGTAAGTGGTAGCAACACCACCGCTAACAGTTACTATATTGAAATCACCATTGTACTCATGAAGTATCTTCAAGTCGTTAATTGCACCTTGAACTCGCTCCGCCACTGCAAGGGCACCCTCAAGTTTTGTGTTAGGCATTACAACGATAAATTCTTCACCACCATAGCGTCCAACGAAGTCCTCCGCTCTATACAAAACACCACGTGCTGCTTTAGCAACCATCATTAATACATCATCACCTTTGATATGACCGTAGTGATCATTATAACGTTTGAATCGATCTAGATCAAACATCATTACAGAAAAGGGGAGCTGATAGCGAGCACAGTTTTTCCAGTGGGTCATCATAAGTTTGTCAACCCCTCGACGGTTATAGACTTTTGTCAAACCATCTTCCATGGTTATATTCTCAAGAACATCTTTCTCTTCTTGGATTTGAAGCAATTCCCTAACTTTATCTTCAAGCTCTGCTGCTTGTTTTTCAATCATCCTTCTTTGCAAATACATTTCTTTAAATATCCTGGCTTTACTTCTAAGTATGATTGGATCAATTGGCTTTGAAAGGTAATCAACAGCCCCAACTTCATAACCTTTGAATATAGAAGCTTTTTTCTTTGCTAATTGCTGTAACAAATATAATTGGTATATTCTTTGTCTTTTCAATCCCCCTAAGGAGTTCTGCCGTTTCAAATCCATCCATTTCTGGCATTTGAACATCCATGAATATAACTGCAAAGTCATGACTCATACAAAGGGATAAAGCTTCTTCACCTGATAAGGCTTTGACAATATTTAGTTCTTGGTCATCAAGAACACTCTCCATAACCAGATGATTTTCTTTCAAGTCATCAACAATCAGTATGTTCACTTGCTCATTCATTGCTCTCCCCCCATTTTGTTGTCTAATAAGTCGTTAATGCATACTGCAATCCCTTCAATATCAAGGACCTTATCTGGCGTCATCATTGACAATGCGGCCTCAGGCATTTCCTTGGCATATGCTGTTTGTGGCTTTTGAATTATGGTATAGCCACCGACATCTTGAATTACTTTCAAACCACTTGCACCATCATGGTTCGCACCCGTTAATAGGATGCCAATTGTTTTATTTTTTACCGTATCAGCCACGGACTCAAATGTGACATCAATAGAAGGTCTTGCATAGGATACTCTGTCATCAACATTAAGTGACAGGGTCCAGTCTTTCTCCATCATCAAATGATAATTGGGTGCTGGTGTATAGATATAGCCATCAACAATGTCCATTTTGTCTTCTGCCTCAAAGCATTTTATGCCACTACAATCCGATAAAATACTAGGCAGATAGCTCACACCGGTAGCTTGTAGATGTTGTATCACAATTATGGGTATTTCTAAGGGTTTATTTATCCGTGGTAACAATTCTTTTAAACAATCAATACCACCCGCCGAAGTTCCTATAACAATAATTTCATACATTATTCTATCACACCTCACCTGTGTTTTGGCTTTTTCTTATAGACTCTTAGATGCTCATCTAGGTTCAAAAAGTCTTTTCGAACACTTGAATAATCAATGGTTTCCTTTGTGCCAAGACACAAGACACCGCCACTCCCAAGACTTTCACTAAAGAGCTTAAGCACATTGTCCTGAAGGCTTCTATCAAAATAGATCAAAACGTTGCGGCACATAACCAGGTCAACCTCAGCAAAAACCCTATCTGTTACCAGATTATGATTCAGAAAACTGATATTTTCTTTTAAGGATTTATCCATAATAACTGAATCATATTTTGCCACATAGTAGTCTGAGAAGGCTTCTGTTCCTCCTGCGACAATATAGTTTCTTGTATAGTCTTTGATTGCCTCGATAGGGTAAATACCTTCTCCAGCCTTTTTCAGTATCTGGTCATTAAAGTCAGTGGCATAAATTGTTGTCCTATCATATAAGCCGACTTCTTTTAATAAAATGGCCATAGAGTAGACTTCTTCACCAGAAGAACAGCCTGCATGCCATATTTTCAATCTTGGAAAAGAAGCCAAATAGGGCATGACTTCCTGACGCAAAAAGTTAAAAAATTCGGGATCTCTAAACATCTCTGTTACATTGATTGAGAATTCAGGCAAGAGACTCTTAAAATACTCAGGGTCATGTAACACCTTATACTGAAGCAAAGAAACACTTTCAAAATCCTCTTTACCCATTCTATGCATAATACGTCTTTTCATATGCGCTCTGGAATAGTTTCTAAAATCATAACCATAACGCTGATAGATTCCTTCAAGCAATAGGCTGATTTCAATGTCCTCTAAGTCTAGTTTAATCTCATGTTTACTCAAGCCATCCACACCTTCATCAATGATACCAACTTTAAAGTATCTATTGGTTTTGTCATATAATCATTTGCACCTACCTTAATACACCGTTCTCTGTCTTCTGCCATAGCCTTTGCTGTCAAGGCAATAATTGGAATATGCTTACCATTATCCTTAGCCCTTAACTGTTTGATGGCTTCATAACCATCCATCTTAGGCATCATAATATCCATAAGAACAATGTCAAGGTGTGCTTCTTCTTCAAATCTTTCAATAGCACTGTGACCATCTTTTGCTATAACAACATCTAAGCCATATTGCTCAAGAGCATGCAATAAGGCAAAAACATTACGTTCGTCATCATCAACAAGGAGAACACGTTTACCCGTCAGGTCGTTCTCTTCTTCAATCTTATGTTTTACATTGGCTTTGAGTGTTTTGGTAATAGTACCTTGGTATTGTTCTATGGTTCTATTCATATCATGAAGGAATAAGCTCACTTCATCGGTTAAGCGTTCTCTAGATTTTTCACTCTTAATAATCACACTTTCAGCGTATTGATTTATATGATCATATTCATCAAAATTAATGTCTTCTTCTGTATAAATGACCACCGGCACTTTATAATCTAGACGTTCATTGATTTTACTAATAAAATCCATGCCTGACATATCCTCCAACCTAGTGTCAAGGACAATACAGCCATAAACGTCCTGTACAATAGCTTCAAGGGCTACATTTCCTGTTTCGACCTTTACAACTTCCACCTTACCAAGATTGGTGAAATTCTCGAATGATTCACCACCACAATGACCAACCACCAGTAATTTGCGAAGGCCCTTATGGTTTAGATTCTCAATCTTAGCCAATGTCTTATAAATTGTTTTTATGCCCACAGGCTTCTTAAGAAAACCAATAATGCTTTTAGGCATATGTTCCTCAACCACATTGTCTTTACCCGAAATAATGTGAATTGGTATATCCGAAGTACTTTCATTTGTTTCAAGCTTCTTAGCCACTTCCATCCCGTCCATATCAGGAAGTCCCATGTCAAGGATTATTGCAGCTGGTTTAAGGTTCTGGGCAATTCTGATGCCATCTATACCATTGTCACTAATTACAGCCTTATAACCTTTTTCCTCAGCAAGACCTGCAAGAATACCTGCGAATGTAGGATCATCTTCAATAATCAGTAAATCGCTACCGCTACCCAATTGTACTGGAGATGTTTCTTCTCTTTGCAGATTATCTTTCTTAGATAGGCTCTCTACTTCCGATTTTACATAAGATACCGGAGTTGATTGAACCTTTTCAATAGCCTTCACATCACCACCAATTGGTATAATCAAAACAAATTGACTGCCAACACCAACTTCACTTTCAAGAACGATGTCACCACCAAGCAGCTTGGACAACTCCAAAGAGATTGTTAGGCCAAGACCCGTACCTCCATAAGTTCGACTGGTTGTTCCATCCTCTTGTCTAAAGGCTTCAAATATAACGTCCTTCTTATCTGGTTCAATACCAATACCAGTATCACTTACTGCAATAGCTATGTAGCCTTCTTGATTAAAGCCAGTATAGTCACATTCATGTATTGAAGGTTTACGCACAGATAGTTCAACATGACCATCATGCGTGAACTTGATTGCATTGGATACCAGGTTCTTTACGATTTGACTCATTCGCAATCGGTCCGTTTTAATTACTGAAACGACATCCTCTGCAATATGTGTTTTGAATTCAATGGCCTTAATATCTGCTACAGGGTTGAACAAGCGTTCATATTCACCAATCAACTCATCGACCTTGATTTCTTCAAGCAATAATTCCAATCTGCCCGCTTCGACTTTTGATAAATCAAGTACACCGTTAATCAATGTTAATAAATCCGATCCGGATGTATGGATTGTATTGGCAAACTCCATTTCTTTTTCTGTTAGAGGTTTGTTATTATCCCGACTTCCCAGTAATTGTGATAAGACAAGAATGCTATTAAGCGGCGTTCTAAGCTCGTGTGACATATTGGCAAGGAACTCTGACTTGTATCGATTGGCTTGTTCTAGTTCGTATGCTTTCTCTAATATTTCATCTTGAGATTCCATAATTGATTTGTTTTTCTCATCAAGAGCAACTTTTTGTAATTCTAGCTGCTTTGAACGTTCTTCCAACTCTTCATTGGACACTCGTAGTTCCTCTTGTTGGGCTTGTAATCTCTGCTCAGATTCTTTAAGAGCTCGTGTCTGCTCCTCAAGTTCCTCATTGCTTTGCCTAAGTTCCTCTTGTTGCATTTGTAGTTCTTCTGATTGTCTAATCGTCTTATCAAGTAGTATCTTCATATTGGCTCTAAGCAATGTTGAGTGTACAATATTCCCTATAACCTCGGATAATCCTTCAAGCAAGACTACCTCAGTGGCTGAAAATGGTTCAAGATGTCCTACCTCTATGACACAGTTTACCTCATCGTTATAACTACATGGTAAAATAAGAATCTGTTTGGGTGTCGTATCTCCAAGCCCTGTCTTAATAGACATGTAGTCACTAGGAATCTTATGCATCATTGTCATTTTCTTGGTTATAATACTATTGCCAATAATCCCTTCCATAGGCTTAACAATCATCTTGTTCTCAAGGTCAAGTCCATAAGTGGCAATGGAATCAAAGTGATTCTCTTCTTCGTTATGAAGGTAAACACGCCCTACAAGACCTTCAACATGACCAACAACATATGCCAATAATTCTTCACATAGATGTTGCATTTCATTTTCATCTCTAGCCATTTCAAAGAGTTCATTTTGGCCAGTCTTTAACCAGTTCTGATACCTAATGTCCTCCATCATAGCTGCTAGTTTAACCATGAATCTATTAAAGGCACTGGACATAACCCCTATTTCATCATTGCCATCTACTGGAAGTCTGAAGGTGGTATCTGTTTCACCTTCTGATATCTCTTCAAAAGCCTTAGTCATGGAATGTATTGGTGTCAAGACCAACTTCAAAAGATTATAGGCGATGAGTATAAAGACAAAGACTGCAAGCCCTGCTATGACAACCATTTCAATGACCCAACGTGTATTGTCATCTTCCATATTTGCTTGTAACATATCCTGTTCATAGAGTATTAAACCTATTACCTCTTTTATGGTTGACGTAATCTTCGGACCAGTCAAATCCATTTGAGATTCAATGTCATCCATTGATGTAACACCATCATAAAGAATTGCCATTTCATCCTTGTACGGGATGACATCCTTAACAACTGATGCAATAGAAGCATCATAGACAAGGGTATCCTCTAGATTAAAAAAGCAGGCTTGCTTGTCTCTCATATTTTTCGTAGTAGGATAAATAATCCTCATATTCCTGCTTTGTATGAAAGTCAAAATACTTGGATGCATGAAGCCTTGCCCTTAATAAATGCTGGATAGCTTCAGAAGAATATTTGTGTACAACCACATCCGAATTGCCGTAGGCATTGTTCTTGATTGATGTCAGTTGGTCAAGCATGTTATAACCTTTGCTGGCAATTGAGTTATAATAGTTCAACATCTCACCATCTAGTTGCCTAATGGTTTCAAAATTATTCTTGTATTCGTAGAGTGACCTTTCAATCGTTTGAAGATGGGTTCTCAGTTCATTTTCATTTTCATATTCCCCTGCATATTGTCTTAGACTATTGGTATATTCAATCATGGTTGAAAAGGCTATCTCAAATCTAACCGAAGGTTTTTGCTGGCCTTCTTCAATATCCCCTTCATCACCTGCAGTCATAAAATGTTTATAGGCCAATCGACTTTCCAGCAATTCATTCTCAATGTCTTTGGCCATCTCAAGCTGATTAGATAGGTGTGTGAAATCATCAAATGCCGAAACATTGAGGAGTAATCCTACAATACCAAATATCAATCCGACAGAAATAATGATTAAAGCTGTGGAAAAGCCTAGAATCATCTTAGAACGTAACCTTAAGTTAGCAAACATAACTTTCTCCATTCTACTTTCTATTTTTTATAAATTTCTCGGCAACTTTTCTAATGATATAGCGAAAAGTCAATAATGGGCTATGGAAAATAAGTCTTGAGCCAGAATAGGCCATAACTTTTTTTTATCCGACTACGATAGTTCTGGTTATAACAATGAATCTTACAACCACCACATGTTGGTTTTGTCGGTAAATAAGGACACTGCAAAACACGACTCTTTGTATAAGCAAAAAGTCCTTCACAGTCATCACACAAATCCCACTCTCCTTGATGATGATTAATACAGTATAACTTTATCATTGCTCTAACTGTTTCCAGTTCTATTTCAATCTCTTTAATCATCTCATTACCTTACCACATTATATAGGAAATAGTTTATGCAAACAAGAAGAGAGCTTCTATACTTTTTTAATAAATAGCACTTTAAGATAGTTACTTTCTTCTAAAGCTTTATGCCACCTAAAGTCTTTAGGCAATCTATAACTTTCAAGAATCTCATACTGAGCTTTTGCATTCCTAAAAGCCTTGGCCACTTCTTTCTCAAACCACAACATATTATCGTTACTATAATTAGTTGAAGCCACAATCAATCCATCTTTTGCAGTAATAGCTATTGCCTCTTCAAGTAGGTTGGCATAGTCCTTACCAGCGCTAAAGGTACGTTTCTTGGACCTGGCAAAACTAGGTGGGTCTAAGATTACAATGTCAAATAGCAACTTTTTTCTCACTGCATATTTGAAATAATTAAAAACATCTTCTACGATAATCTTATGACTGCCAAGGTCTATATGATTGCATTCAAATATTTCTTTGGTTTTTGGCAAGCTTCGGTTTGCAAGATCAACACTCGTCGTTTCACTGGCGCCACCAAGCGCTGCATAGACTGAGAATGCTCCAGTATAAGAAAAAGTGTTCAGAACACTTTTTCCTTTGGCATAATGACCCCTTATGGATTGTCTTACATCTTTTTGATCAAGAAAAAAAACCTATCATAGGCCCATCATCAAGGTATACTGGGAACTTTACATTATTTTCAAGGACCATTATAGGAAATTCAGGACGATGACCTTTGACAAAATCTTCCCCTTGATTGTAGGTGCCATTCTTGTCAAAACGTCGTTTTTTCATAAATAGATTTGTAAGAAGTCAGTTTCTCTAATGCCGTAAGAATCATCTCTTTGAAACTATAGATACCCTGACTGTAGTAAGTCATCAAATAATGACCGTCCAAGTAGTCAATTGTCAGACCACCGACGCCATCACCTTCCCCATTAAAAACTCTGTAGGCTGTTGTTGATGAATCCTCTTTAAAGCTTGCTCTATATTTAAAGGCTTTTTCCATTCTAGATATAAAGAAGGTCTCGTCAATTTGCTCATCTCTTCTATATGTAAGTACCCACCCAACACCTTTGTTCTGCTTTCCGTAGTAGCCTCGGCCTACGAAGTGGTTACTTGTTGAATATAGGTCCAGTATGCTGCCTTCAACTTCAATACCTTTTAAGGATTGTAGAGCAGTCTTTTGAATCAAAGGATAGCCACTTGTATACTTATCTACCATTTTATCTGTAAGAAACACTTTTTTTTGTCACTGGTCTTTCGCCTCCCTTTAATATGGAGTTAGTTTAACACCTAGACAAGGCTTTAGCAATAGCCACTAGCCAATCAATTCAAGCATACTATTGTAAATTTCTTTTGTTGATGCAATAACCATCATTTCTCGCTTCTGACCAATGGACTCAAGCAATGTGGTATCAACAATACCTCCTGCCTCACTAACTAATAGTAATCCTGGTAAATAATCCCACACATGATTTGCAGACATGATATGTACATCTGTTTTACCTGTTGCCACATAAGTCATATCAACACATGCCGTACCATGAATTTTTATTTTGTAAGCCTTGTCCATTAAAGCTTCAATTAATTTAAGCATCCGCCTATTTCTATTATCATTCGTGGTCGAAAAATCTCCTAGACTTATGATAGAACTCTTTATATCTGTACGACCGCCAACACGAATCCTTTTTCCATTACAATAAGCACCTTGACCATTAATAGCAACAAACATCTCAATGGATTCCACTAAAAATATGACCGTAAACTGGACTGTCCCTTCAGCAATAAAAGCCACCTGTATGCCATATAATGGTATAGCTCTTGAGTAGTTAGTGGTCCCATCTATTGGGTCAATCACCCATAGTCTACTAGCTTGTTGAAAAGATTGGTAAGACTCCTCAGAGATAATTTCATCACCCTTAAAATGCGACTTTATTCCGTCTACTAACATTCTTTCAATTAGTATGTCGTTAGTTGTCACAATATCTCTAGCAGTTTTTTCTTTAATATCAAAAGGACGTTTTAAGATAGCAGATGCTTCATAAATACGTCCTTTAATCATTTCCAATTCTTTACTATAAATATTCACCATCATACCCTACCTCGCTCTAATCATTTTCGCTTCTTTTTTCTCACGATACATCATCGCGTCGGCAACGTCAATAAAATTTTCAAGAGAATCATAATTGCCTTCAAAATACTCAGCAAGTCCGTGACTTGCACCTAAGCTCACTTTACTCTCATGGCGACTTGAATACTCTTCCATCATGGCGTTGATTTTAAGCCAAACCACTTCAGCAGATGAGATAGATGTTCTTGGCAGTACAAGTAAGAATTCATCACCACCAAGACGGATACATATGTCTGTCTGTCGACAGTTTTCCCTAACCATTCTAACAAATTCATTGATATAGGCATCACCCATTGTATGACCATAAGTGTCGTTAACCTCTTTCAGATTATTAATATCAAGGTAACATATGGTCAGTGGTTTGCATTCATCATCTGCAGCAGAAATCATCTCCTCTAGCAGTTGAAGACCTACCCCTCTTGAATAACAATTGGTTAGTGCATCGTATGTAGCCATTTCCTTCAACTTAGATTCAAGGACCTGCCTTTTTCTTATTTCAAGACGCAACTCATCTATTTTACCCTGCATCATGTCAACAGCCACAAATTCATTCCACTTTGATTGGACATAGATTTGATTGAATACAGAAGCGGTAATTGTCAAGAATATGATGTTAAAGTAGGTATAGAAGACATCCATGCTAAAACCAAAATTAATGAATTCAAAAGTCATGAAAACCATAAGATTAGAAATCAAAGCAAACGTCAGTATGCGTCTGGCCAATCCAGCAAATAGCAAGGCACCGATCGTAATCATTATGTATACTTGAGCACCTCTCTCATGTAGCTCCGGCCGCATAATACCAAGTAATGTGTTTAAGAGTGTGGTAAAGCCGAGGGCCATGACCAAACCAACATCAAATAAAGTTCTTAGCAAACGTCTCTTTTCTCTTATAAGATAGCTTAGGCCTAGAGTCATTGCATAAAATACGATTATGGTCAGTCTATAATGAAATACGGCACTAGGATACTTATACACCATTAAATCTGCATACAAAAAAAAGAGCATAAATGCACTGACAACAATCAATGCACCTACCCTCGAGTCTCTTAGTTTGCTCACTTAATAAAA
>JDSF01000418.1_pt1 | contig 16156 bp, 16 predicted proteins | sample 199441 | NCBI WGS metagenome assembly JDSF01 (sample SAMN02592751, study PRJNA231836) | bioreactor metagenome | isolation source: continuous culture bioreactor denitrification-DNRA | place: Germany: Bremen
AAGAACGAGGAATGGAGGCTGTATAATGGAACAGAACAAACATTAAAAATACATGATCATGAAGATATTGGTGAGATTCATATTGCAGATGAAGTGATTGCAATTATTGCAGGCATGGCAGCATCAGAAGTTGATGGTGTAAAAGGTATGGCTGGTAATCTTGCTGGCGATATCGTTGAACTACTTGGGCGTAAGAACCTAGCAAAAGGTGTTCTTGTCGAAGTGGGTGAAGGTGCTGTAACTTTAACGATTTCTATTGTTGTTACATTTGGAGCTAGTATTATCGAAGTTTCAAAATCAGTTTCAGAGAAAGTTAAGTCAGCAGTTGAGACGATGACTGGCCTTGAAGTTGCTGAAGTAAATATTAATGTATCAGGTGTTGATATCGAAAAGTAAGTCCTTGTAAAGACTTACCTAATAAGCATAACCTGTAGAATAAGAAAAATCGTACCCTTAGCCGACATGAGTTGAGTTAAGGGTATTTGAGTGTAATGGCCTAGTGGCATTATACATTGGAGGATTGAATGAACAGACATAGCATGAGAGAACATGTATTCAAGATGATATTTTCATATGAGTTTGATTTGGATGTGGAAATTGAAGAACATATCTCTAATTATTTAACTGAAATTAAGTCAAAGGAAGAAGAAGATACTTATATTTCAAAAAAGGTCAAAGGTATTGTAACCAATAGAGAAGCCATTGAAAAGGTTCTAAAGAAAGCGGCTAAGAACTGGGAGACAAACCGTATGGCCAGTGTTGATTTGGCTATTTTACGTGTTGCTATCTATGAAATATTTGTTGATAGTGATATTCCAACGAATGTTGCAATCAATGAGGCTATTGAGATTGCCAAGAAATATGGTGGCGATGCATCACCTAAGTTTGTTAACGGTATTTTGGCTAATGTCGTTAAACTAAAAAAAAGTAATAGAGATGAACATTATATAGACCAAGATGAAGTTTAAAAGTGAGTGGGGAAGTTTTGGAGAGAAATATTCTAAGTGTTGCCAAGGTCAATGGTTATATCAAACAATTGATGGATAAAGATTATGTTCTAAAGGGGCTATGGGTTCAAGGTGAAGTGTCAAACTTCAAACGCCATAGTTCAGGACATATGTACTTTACCTTAAAAGATGAGCAGAGCGCAATTTCTTGTGTTATGTTTCGTTCTTATGCGGGTTCCATAGATTTTGATATCAAAAATGGTATGAAAATTGTTGTGGCTGGCTCGGTTTCGGTCTATGAGCGAAGCGGTCAGTATCAAATCTATGTGAATAAGATTCTTGAGAATGGTCTTGGTAAACTATATCAAGCTTATGAAAAATTAAAAAAGTCCCTTGAGGCAGAGGGATTATTTGACAGTGCCCTCAAAAAACCTATTAAAAAATATGGTCATCGTATAGGTATTGTAACAAGTGATACAGGTGCAGCAATTCGTGATATGGTTCAAGTAGCGTCTAGAAGAAATCCATATGTTCAATTGATATTGTATCCTTCTTTGGTGCAAGGACCTGGTGCAGCTATGAACATTGTTGATGGTATAAAATATTTCAACGAAATTCAAAGTGTTGATACAATTATCATTGGTCGCGGTGGCGGTTCAATAGAAGATTTATGGCCTTTTAATGAGGAAATTGTGGCAAGAGCCATACATGAATCAGACATCCCAATTATATCAGCTGTAGGTCATGAGACAGATTTTACTATTGCGGATTTTGTAGCTGATTTCAGGGCGCCAACCCCATCGGCAGCATCAGAGATAGCTGTCTACGATTACGAGGCATTTGAAAGCCTAGTAAACAATTACCAATATACCCTTGATAGGGCTTTAGACAGGGTATTACAGAAGAAAAAACGACAACTTGAACTGAGTTTGGTCAAGCTTGAACACATGCATCCTATGAAAAAATACGAACGCAAATATCAATTGATTGCTGAATACCAAGATCGATTGAATCTATATATGAAACAAGTCATAACAAGAAAAAGGCACAAGTTATCCATATTATCGGAGCAGTTGGCAGGGATATCGCCACTAAGTCGTTTGAAAGATGGCTATGGCTATGTCAGTGATATGGAACTTGGCAAGATAAAGTCTGTAATGCAGTTGAATGAAGGACAAGACTTCAGATTGACCCTTTCAGATGGTTATGTCACAGCAAAAGTCATGGAGCAACATATTAAGGAGGAATCATAATGAGTAAGGAAAAAAGTTTTGAGAAATCCATTGAGGATCTTGAGAAAATAGTGGATGCCTTGTCAAAAGATGAAATTACCCTTGAGGATTCCATTAAGAAATATAAAGAGGGTATTGAGTTGGTTGGATTTTGTAATGGCGCTATAGACAAGATTGAAAAAAGAATTAGAGATTTTGACAAAGGAATAGATGATGGATTATAAAGAAATTCAAAGAGGGTATCAAGAGAGAGTTGAAAAATTATTATTAGAGTATGCACCATCTGATAAAAGTGGTTATCACGATGTTGTTAATGAAGCGATGAAATACAGTTTGATGGCTGGTGGCAAGCGTATTAGACCTACAATTGTCCTTGCTACATACGACATGTTCAAGACCTGTACTAATGTGGATGTAAAAAGGTCTAAATCTAAAGTTAAAGCTTTTGATAAGGGCGTAGAGGCCTTTGCAGTTGCACTTGAGATGATCCATACCTATTCATTAATACATGATGATTTGCCAGCTATGGATAATGATGACTTAAGAAGAGGAAAAGCAACATGTCACATAAAGTTTGGTGAGGACATGGCTATACTGGCAGGCGATGGCTTACTCAATAGAGCCTTTGAGGTTATGCTTGAGAGCATTGCTACGTATGATCTTGGCATGCATGGCGTCAACGCAGCTAAGTGCTTAGGTGAAAAAGCTGGGACTAGAGGCATGATTGGTGGTCAGGTAGCAGATATAACATATGAGAACAAACCAACAGATATAGATGTTATTGGTTATATACATCAGCATAAGACTTCGGCTTTGCTTGAAGCATCCTTTATGATGGGCGGTTATCTTGCTGGAGCATCGAATGATCATATAGGTAAATTAATGAGAATCGGTCGTAGCATAGGTTTGGCTTTTCAGATTCAAGATGATTTACTTGATGTGACGTCAACAGAAGAAGTACTTGGTAAGCCTATTGGTAGTGACAAAGAGAATAATAAAACAACCTATGTTGATTTAAAAGGAATTGATGGGTCTGTAGCGGTTGTAAAGGATTTGTTAAACGAAGCAGAAACTTTACTTGACGCTTTTAAAGGGTGTGACGTATCATTTTTGTTAAGCTTCGTTGATTATATAAGAAATAGAAGCTACTAAATAATATGATGGAGACGTGTGGATATGGACGGATTTAAAGAATTTCTAGATAATCGAGTATTTCTATGTGCCCTTATAGCTTGGTTTACTGCCCAAGGAACTAAGGTCATATGGACTTTGATCAAAGAAAAGAGATTTAATGCTGAGAGAATAATGGGTTCAGGAGGAATGCCAAGTTCACATTCTGCATCTGTGGTAGCATCTACATTTGCTATTGGTGAAACAATGGGCTATGACTCATCTGTTTTTGGTTTGGCAGCTATATTTAGTTTTATCGTCATGTATGATGCAGCCAATGTGCGTATGGCAGCCGGAAAACAAGCGAAAGTCATTAATCGAATAATTAAAGAAATCGGCGAGCACAAATTCCATCTTGATAGAGAGCTAAAGGAACTTCTTGGTCATACTTACCTTGAAGTTGTTGTTGGCATGATACTTGGTATCGCTGTCGGAATCATTTTCGCGTAACAACGAAGTTGTTACATAGAAAATGATTTATGAAGAGGTGATGTTTTAATATAGATACGTTAGTAAGCTATGTATATATGATTAAAATGTCTGCTCGGAAAGAATATAGGTTACTACATAGAAAATGATTCCTTATATACACTAACGTGTATGAATATACAAAAAAACGTGTATATGTTATAATTTATTTGAAGACGCAGTATTCTAGTCATTAACTATACATCTGAAGACGGGACTAAAAAACCGTAAAAGGGCATATCGATGAAGTTTCTTGTGTTGGCTTGCGACGCCCAGTCGCGGGCTTATGCTGGGAGTTAAGACATTAGGGCGATCCACAACGGCATGTGGGCGTTGACCCTTTTGTCGCGGAGACCAACGATTGTGGAAGTGTTAGATATTCTACGACGTTGGATTAAACCTGTCATGCGGCGCAAGCTGTGGACAGTGTAGCCTGCCTTGCGTGATTCTGAAGGGATTGTAATTAGGCATAACGTAGGCGGCCACCTACAATATGCTATTGTTGCCTGAAATTCTTAATTGCTAAAGAGGCTAGGAAGTATGTGTTAATGTGAGGAAAACTCCTAGACTGTTTCTAATAGGTAGTGATAGGATTACAGTGTGGTTATTTAAGGTGATCTGGCGTCCAGGATGGTAACATTCAGGAAGTAGCGGTTAAAGAGGAATCACTTCTTTGGCGACAATGAAGTCTGCTACTGGGAAAACCTGCTAGACTATATGCCGCAAAATTTACTATCACTATTGTCTTCACAATGTTATTTTTCAAGCTAAGTATGTCGTGAAAACACTTAGCATAGAAAAAATCACATAGCAAAGGAACGTTGCTAATTTTACTGATGTAAAAATCGCATAGGATATTACGAATGAGACTAGCTTTGATTCAAAAGTTATTACTTATTCAGATGAAATCACATAGCAAAGGAACGTTGCTAATTTTACCGATGTAAAAATCGCATAGGATATTACGAATTAAATCGCACCACATATAGATATAGAGGGAAATCATGAAAAAATCTGGCAGTCGAGTCAAATTCCGCAACATGTACACACATAAGAAAGTGAATTATCTATGGGTATTAACCATTATGATTATCACTTTTTTTTGTGGCAATTGTACTTGGGTATTTTTCTATTGTTTTTATGGAAAAAGTGAGTTTGTTAGGGGCTGTTATCATTTTGCTTTTAATTGTATTCATGGGTATATTCTTTGATTTGCTTGGTATTGCTGTTACGGCCGCAACAGAGACACCGTTTCATTCAATGGCAGCATCTAAGGTCAAAGGTTCAAAGGAAAGTATAATGATTATTAGAAATGCAGGTGCAGTGGCTAACTTTTTCAATGATGTTATTGGAGATATTGCCGGTATTATATCAGGTTCAGCATCAGCAGCAATCATAGTAAAAATAAATGAAACAATGACAGTCAAAACAGTGGTTGCAAGCATATTGCTAACATCAATTATTGCTGCAATTACAGTAGGCGGTAAATCTATAGGAAAAGAAATTGCACTAAGACATGCAAATTTCATTGTATATAAGTTGGGGAGCATACTTGGAAGAATGTCCGGTTTTAGGCATATAATCAAAAAGGGTGATTAAATGAAAAGTATATTAGAGCAAATAAATTCACCAGATGACCTTAAGAAGGTGCGTCCGGAAGATTTGAATAGATTGGCAAATGAGATACGTGAGTATCTTATTGAAATCGTAAGTGAAACTGGAGGGCACCTCAGTTCTAACCTTGGCGTTGTTGAATTGACCATAGCCCTTCATTACATTTTTGATTCACCATATGACAAGATTGTATGGGACGTTGGTCATCAGAGTTATGTCCACAAGATTTTAACAGGTAGAAAAGAAGCCCTTAAGACTGTTCGTCAATACGGTGGTCTTAGCGGTTTTACTAAACGTTGTGAAAGTGAACATGATGTGTTTGATGTTGGACATAGTTCGACGTCTATATCAGGTGCACTTGGTTACGCTGTAGCACGTGATATGAGTAAAGAAGGCAACAGTGTTGTTGCTGTTATTGGAGATGGGGCTTTGACTGCCGGTATGGCCCTTGAAGCACTTAATAACGGTTCAAGACTTAAGAGTAACTTCATAGTAATTCTAAACGATAATCAAATGTCCATATCAAGGAACGTTGGTGGACTGGCTCAGTACTTAGACAGTATTCGTACAGGTAATGTTTATCAAGAAATCAAAAGTGATGTTCATAAAGTCCTTGATAAAGTCCCTGTAGTGGGGCGTCCGATTACAAGAGCTGTAAAAGACATCAAAGATGGTATTAAGCAGATATTGGTACCAGGTATGTTCTTTGAAGAAATGGGATATACTTACCTTGGTCCAATCGATGGTCATTCTATTAGTCAAACAATCAAAGTACTAAAACAAGCAAGACGTATAGATGGTCCAGTCCTTGTTCATCTCAATACAACAAAAGGAAAAGGCTATCATCATGCTGAGAACAATCCTAGCAAATTCCATGGCATAAAACCATTTGATTCTGAGAGTGGTAAGGCAAAAAATGCCACAAGTTAAACAAGGCATAAGTTATGGACAAATAATGGGATTACAGCTTTCAGAGTATGTTAAGGCGGGGCACAAAATTGCTGCCATATCTGCTGCAATGCCAAGTGGTACAGGTTTGTCTAAGTTTGCAAAGAAGTACCCTGATCATTTCTTTGACGTAGGTATTGCTGAGCAACATGCTGTCACATTTGCGGCAGGCTTAGGCCTTCAAGAAGTAAAACCATATGTAGCAATATATTCTTCCTTTTTGCAAAGGGCTTATGATCAGGTTCTGCATGATGTGTGTATTCAAAAGGTACCTGTGACATTTTTGTTAGATAGAGCAGGCATAGTTGGTGAGGATGGTGAAACTCATCAAGGTGTGTTTGATTTGTCATATCTAAATCATATGCCTAATATTTCTATTGCTGCACCAAGAGATGGTAAAGCACTCAAAAGACTTCTTGACTTTAGCCTTGATTATAAAGAAGGACCTTTGGCAATTAGATATCCAAAGGGCTCTGCGCCATTATTAAATCAATATGCATCATATGATTCTGATGCTTGGTCAGATAAAAACATTTGCTTAGGTAAAAGTGAAATATTGACAAAGGGTAGTCAAGTTGCCATATTGGCAGTTGGATCAATGGTTGAAACGGCCCTGGAAGTTCATGATAGATTGGACGTTAAAGTCACAGTTGTTGATGCAGTCTTTACCAAGCCAATAGATGAAACTATGATCAAGTCTATATCGGATAGTCACGATGTGATTGTCGTTCTAGAAGAGAATGCGATTATAGGCGGCTATGGTAGTGAGGTTATGCGATATCTATGTGAAAATGGTATACAAACCAAGGTTGAACTATATGGTATCGATGATGGTTTTGTCACACACGGAAGTCGTTCCCAATTACTAAAAGATGAGCAACTAGATGCAGACAGTATCTTAGAATCAATACAAAGATTATTAGAGGTGTAAAATGGCAGCAAATAAGGAAAGACTTGATATATTGCTAGTTGAAAAAGGTCTTGCACCTTCTAGAGAAAAAGCTAAAACCCTTATAATGACCGGGAATGTATTTGTTGCAGGTCAAAGAGAGGATAAGGCGGGTACAAAGATAGACAAGTCTTTGGAAATTACGATAAAAAGCAATCCTAATCCCTATGTAAGTCGTGGTGGTTTAAAGCTTGAAAAGGCCATGAAGCAATATCCTATTAGCCTTGAGGGTAAAATATGTATGGATGTTGGTTCTTCAACAGGTGGCTTTACAGATTGTATGCTTCAAAATGGTGCAATCAAAGTATATGCCATTGATGTTGGTAGAGGTCAGCTTGCTTGGAAACTTAGACAAGATGAACGGGTGGTTTGTATGGAAAAGACTAACATTCGTTATGTAACAGCAGACGATATACAAGAAGCTGCTGAGTTTGTGAGCATAGATGTTTCTTTCATTTCTCTTATAAAAGTTCTAACACCTGTAAGAGGATTGATGGCAGACAAGGCTCAGTTGGTATGTCTAATCAAACCTCAGTTTGAGGCAGGCCGTGAGAAGGTTGGTAAAAAAGGTGTTGTTAGAGATGCCAAAGTCCATCTAGAAGTGATTGAAAAAATTGTCAATGAAGTAATCAGTTTAGGCTTTACTTGTCTAGGGATAGATTTTTCACCTATTAAAGGGCCAGAAGGTAACATAGAGTACCTCTTATATGCAAGCAATGATGGTCAGGTAACTGAGCAAGAGGCATTTTTTGATAAGCTTCAACAAGTAGTCGACAATGCACATGTGAAATTGTAAGCGATTGATAACTGGATAAGATGTATTGGTAGAGATAGGAAATAGGTGAGAGTATGCACCGTGTTTATATAATTGTTAATATAATAAAAGATGAGACACTACAATTGACCAATGAGATCATACAGTGGTTACACGAGAATGACTGTACGATTTTTATTGATGAGAAGGTTAGAAACTGCAACCATCTAGACGCAACATGCATTCAGTCAGAAGAGGATCTTGATAACATCGATTTTGCCATAGTTCTTGGTGGTGATGGAACAATCATTCACTCAGCTAGGAAACTGGCACAGCATAAGATTCCAATATTAGGTATAAACTTAGGCAATCTAGGTTTCTTGGCAGAGATAGAAGAAAAAGAGTGGCAAGACAACCTTAAATTAGTCCTTGAGGGCAATTACGAAATTGAAACACGGATGATGTTAGAAGCCCATGTTTATGAAGATGGTCTTGTGGTGCAAGATGGGTTTGGCCTTAATGATGTGGTCATTAGTCGGATGGCACTATCAAGAATGGTAGGCTTTAGTGTTTATGTTAATGATGAATTTGTCAATTACTATTCGGCAGATGGATTAATCATATCAACACCTACAGGTTCTACAGCCTATAACTTATCAGCTGGGGGACCAATTGTAGCACCACATAACAAAATGATTGTTATGACACCGATTTGCCCTCACTCATTAACTGCAAGAAGTATTGTGTTATCTAGTGATGATCAAATCAAAATTACTTTTGAACATAACCGTCGTAATTGGGATAAAGACCTAATGGTTACAATAGATGGACAAGAAGGGATGCGTATTAGTTCAGACGCTGACATCTTGATCAAGAAAACAAGTATGCAAACAAGGCTGATTAAGTTAGAAGGCCATGATTTTTATCATATACTGAGACGTAAATTAGGTGGGAAATAGAGTGTAATTAACATAAGGGAGGTAATGACATGAAGATTGCAAGACAAACAAAGATTATTGAATTGATTAACCACAATGATATTGAAACACAAGAAGATTTAGCTCATTTACTAATGGAAGATGGTTTTGAAGTTACTCAAGCTACAATTTCAAGGGATATTCGTGATTTGAAGTTAACTAAGGTTGCTTCAACTACAGGTAGACAAAAATATGTCATATTACCATCTAAGGAAACAAACCTAAACGAGAAATATGTGCGTATATTTATCAATGGTTACAGTGGTATGGATAGAGCCGGGAACATTATTGTAATTAAAACTTTAACTGGTATGGCAATGGCTGTTGCAGCTGCAATTGATGCAATGAGTTTTGATGAAGTTGTTGGGAGTATAGCTGGTGATGATACTATTTTCTGTGCTGTAAGATCAGAAGAAGATGCTGTTGCACTGATGGAAAGACTTAATAAAATAGCTCATAGTTAGAGGTGGGAACATATGCTTAGTTATTTACATGTTAAGAATTTTGCACTCATTAATGAACTAGAAATTGATTTTGACAAAGGATTAACGGTACTTAGTGGTGAAACGGGTGCAGGTAAATCTATTATTATAGGTTCTATGAATGCCATATCTGGTAGTAAACTGGATAAAGGCATTATTCGTAGTGGGGAAGCATATGCACTCATTGAGATGATTTTTGAGATAAGCGAGGCATTTGCAAAGGAACTGACTGAACGTTATGACATTATCTTTGATGAAGAACATTCACTTCTTATATCTAGAAGGTTTAATGAGTCTGGACGAAGTGTCTATAGAATCAACAGTGAGACAACCACATCAGCTGTGGCAAAAGCCATAGTTGAAAAGTTGATAGATATTCATTCGCAGCATGACCATCAGTCGCTGCTTCGTCCTAATCATCACATTACATTACTTGACAAATACATAGGTAAAGATTTGGTGCCCCTAAAGGCTCAGTTAAGGTCCCTGTACGAGACCTATCGTTCTCATATGAAGCAAATAAATCAAGATGCTTTGGATGATGAAAAACGTCGCCGTGAAATTGATTTTTTACGCTTTGAAATAGATGAAATTAGTGAGGCCAATATAGAAGTTGGAGAAGATACCCACCTCCATACTGAGTACAAAGTCTTGTCTAATCGTCAAAAAATTATTGAGAACCTTGTAGGTGCTTCCAATATACTCGAAGGTGATATGGAAAATAGTGTATCGTCGCTTTTTGGACATGTTATGGAGAAATTATCTACAGTGGAGCAGTATGATGAGGAAATTGAAGCGTTGATGAATGAGGCTTCCCAGATTGAAGATTTGCTAAGAGGTTTAAACCGTAGTATAGACTCTTATCATTCTGGTCTGGAGATGGATCACAATTCTTTAGAAGAAATAGAACAACGCCTTCATACTATTAACACACTCAAATCAAAGTATGGTGAGTCCTTAGCTGATATACTTGGTATTTTAGATCAAAAAACAAAAGAACTGGACTACCTTGAACATTACAATGAAAATATTGAAAAAATCAAAGGTGAGATTTCTCAGTTTGAATCCGATATAGTGAATCTTTGCGGTGATATTTCTGCTATGAGGCAGAGTGCAGCAATACATATTAGCAAAGAAATCCAAGAGATATTAGCAGAGCTTAATTTTGCTGATAGCCAAGTTGAGGTTGAGGTTAAGCAAGTTGATGGTTTTGATGCAAGTGGTTACGACCAAGTAACTATTTTAATTAGTACTAATAAAAATGAACCAGTTCAAGCACTGAATAAAATTGCATCTGGTGGAGAACTTTCACGAGTTATGTTAGCCCTCAAATCAGTTTTTGCCAAGCAAGATGGTGTAGAGACTTTGGTATTTGATGAGATTGATTCGGGTATTAGTGGCCGAACGGCTCAGAGGGTTGCAGAAAAAATGGCTGCTTTGTCCATGAATCGTCAGATAATTTGTATCACTCACTTGCCACAAATCAGTGCCATGGCAGATCATCATTTCTTAATCGAAAAGAAAGAAAATGACACCCGTATCGAATCGATTGTCAGACCTCTAAATGCAAATGAAATAACGAATGAACTTGCACGGCTAATCAGTGGTGCCTCAATTACTGACAATACACTTGAATCTGCAAGAGAAATGAAAGAGCAGGCGGAAATAATAAAGAAATCCTTCCATTGATTTTTTAGGGTATTGGTAGAATAAATAGAGAGATGGTAGTGGTTATGAGAGCAAATGTTATAGGCATAAAAATCATTATAACTTTATTTGTATTTGGTGGTATCCTAATGGGTGGGCTAGGACTTGGAGCCAATGATTATTTTTCTAAGCAAACTGGTGAATTGTTACATATGTTTTATCTGATTTTCGAGACTGTTGGGCGTGGGCTTTTCGTAATTATAGGTGGCTTACTAACCCTAAATATATTCAATCATAAGAAGCAAGCCAATACAATGCGCCGTAGGTCCATATATGTTTTTATGTTTGCCATGTTCTGCTTGTTGATTCTATTACCAATTTTCTCTGGCTATTGGGAGTTTGTTTTAGCCTTAATGCCATTTCCGTGGTCATCCTTTCCACTTCAAATTATCTATGATGGACACTATTTTACTACTGATGTTGCCCATGCTTTTAATGGCAATGGAGTCTTGGTCCTAGTTATCACGTATTTGTTATGGAATATGATTGTCTTTATTGGTGTCATTAAGTATGGGAGAAGGTTCTTTTGTTCTATGCTATGTCCAAATGTAGGGTGTCATTCAGAGACAATGAGAGAGGCAATACCACTTTTTACTAGTCTAAATGATAAAATAGGTCAAAAAATCCTGACATTACTTAGACAACTAAAGTGGGTTATATTTGTTACTTATCTTTTAATTATTCTTATTTGGTCTGTAACACTCATTCTTGGTGATGAATTTGTTTCAATAAGTAGTCTTAGAAATGTTGAAAAATACATGTATTTTGTATTTGGGTTATTGTTGATGTTTATTGGATTCTTGTTTTCTACAGGAAGGTTGTATTGTCACTATTGTCCTGCTGGGACTATGTTGTCAATGGTTAGTAAAATGACTGGCCATGTAATAGCAACTGATAATAAAACTTGTATTAATTGTGGTAATTGTGACAGGGTCTGTGAGATGTCAATAAAAATAAAAGCGAGAGCAATAAGGCAGATACCAGTGATTTCTAACCAATGTGTTGGTTGTGGTGCTTGTGTTGATATTTGTCCTGTTGGTACGCTGAGTTATGGAGGCGGCAATGCGACGCAGAATCTTAAAGGATAGGAAAGACGGTTATTATCTGACTAAACTAGACCCAGTATCAAAGCTAATGCCTTATATCATGAATGATAGAACGGATGCCCATGTTTACTTTGAGGATAGTATTGATTTAACAAAAGTAGAGCCCTTTATTCGTGAATACCGTAATGAACATAAAGTGAAAATCGGTATGATGCATCTTATTATTGCTGCCATGGTAAGAACGATGAGCCAAAAGCCAAAAATCAATCGTTTTGTGTCAGGTAACAAAATCTATGCAAGAAATCATATCTCCATCTCGTATACAATGAAAAAAGCAATGACGGAGCAGGCAAGTGACGCAGCTGTCAAAACTCTATATGATCCAAGAGCAACCCTTCATGACATTGTGAGAATAGTTAATGAGGACATAGATGCCAATAAGACTGACGATGAAGTCGAAGTGAATGCTGATAACAGTGCAGATGTTTTGGCCAAAGTGATTGCCATATTACCTGGTTTCTTTATTAAAGGATTTATAAGTTTTGTAAAGTTCACTGACTATTTGGGCATATTGCCACGTTCCATATTGGATGCTAGTCCATTTCATACAAGTATGTATATAACTAATCTTGGATCTCTTGGAATAAAGGCAGTCTACCACCACATTTATAACATCGGTACAACGTCCATGTTTTTAGCCTTTGGTGTTAAGAAGAAAGAGAAAGTCATTGGCCGAGATAATTCTGAGGAAATTAGAACATTTATGGATTTGAAAGTGACGGCAGATGAGCGAATCGTTGATGGATTCTACTATGCGACAGCCTTTAAGCTGGCAATTAAATTACTTGAAAATCCAGAACGACTGCTAGTTCCACCAGTCACCATAATAGATGATACAGAGATATAATAATGTTGAAACAGAGTCTTATTCTACCAAGTAAGGTCTCTTATACTAGGACTTACCATCATTGAATAATTGGTGTGATAGATAACGAAACCGGGTGCTGACGCATTCGGTTTTTTGACGTGTTTTTTCTGAATGTAGTCAACAGAGACTTTGGCAGAGTCCTTGTCTTTGGAGTAGTAAGCGGCTAGGGCTGCCGCTTCTTCATAAGCCCTGTCAGGAATCTCTTCCATTTTTAGTGGTCCAACCTGCATAATGACATGAGATCCTGCAACACCTTTGGCATGAAACCACCAATCCCCGCCGTTGGCAAACTTTGTGGAGAGGGTATCGTTTTGAAAGTTGTTTTTACCTACGTATAAGTCAAAGCCATCACTGGAAATATAGTGCATAGGCTCAGCTTTTTTTAAGGCCTTTTGCTTCTTTGACTTACGGAACTTAATGTAGCCTGTTTCCATTAACTCCTGACGGACCTCAAGTAGGTCTTCTTCTTTAAGAGCATTATCTAAGGCGTATTTCACAGATTCTAGGTGACTTATTTCAGCTTTGGTAGATTCTATATGTTCAGTTAGAGCAGTTAAAGTTCGTTTCTTCTTATTGTATTTATTGTATTGTTTCTGAGCATTTTGACTAGGGCTCAGCTGAGGGTCTAACTTAATAATTCGTTCTTGGTTGTCGTTGTAATAGTCATAGACCGTAACCTGTGTATCACCTTCAGTGATCTGGTATAGGTTGGCGTTGATCAGCTCGCCAGTAATTTTGAATTTTTCTCTATTCTCAGTATCTTTGATCTGATGCAACTGGATATCAAGCTTCTTGTAGCATCGTTCTAAGTTGGTATTAACCAATTTGCGCAGGTCAACGGATTTTTGTGATATACGAGACTGTATTGCATTTTGAAGGTAGAAACTTTCAACCATCTCAGACACGGACTCAAAGGCTACCGCCTCATAATTATGTAGGAAAGAGAGGGGGACTGCTGTAAAATCTGTTTGCTTGCCTGTATCGTCTAAGTACATAGTTGGTTCAAAGCTGCCTTCTTCAATGGTATTTACCAACTTTTTGAAAGCTTCATACAGATAGGCAAAAGCGGGTCCGGCTTCTTCTATGGGAGTCGATCCATCAACGCCTGCTTGGTAACATAATTCCTCTGCAATTACAGGACTTAATCCTGTGATGTTTTGATAAAGGGATTTTTGTAGGATAAAGCTTTTTTTTTATGCACTCAATAAAAGCTTCTTCTGAGAGAAGGCTAAGTGGACTGACTTTATCTTGGTTTGGGGGTAAGACGTAGCTTCTATTAGGAAAGACCTCACGAACTGAGCTGATTTGTGCGCCAACCCGTCGTACAGCATCTAATATGTTATCTGTTTCATCGGTTAGGATAATGTTACTGTGGCGACCCATTATTTCTATGATGAGTTTGCGAGTCACCATTTCCCCAAGTTCGTCTAGGTTTTCAATCTCAAAAATCACAATACGTTCGAATTCCGGTTGTGTAATGGACTTAATTTGCCCACCGACAAGATGTTTTCTAAGAAGCATGCAAAAGTTTGGTGCCGTAATAGGGTTGACTTTACTTGTATTTGTTAAATGCAACTTTGGCATAGAAGCCATAGAAGAAAGAAGTAGCTTGTAATTGGTCCTATCGTTACGAATGGTTAAGATGATTTCGTCTTTCTCAGGTTGGGCAACTTTACCGATACGTCCCCCTAGGATTTTGTTGTTAAGTTCATGGATTATATTTGATATGACAACACCGTCGAATGCCATGTTATTCCGCCTTTCAATGACCATGTGATTCACATGGTTTAGTGTACAGTGATGCGAAGCACCTTTCTTGTACGCTAGTAGTATACAAGCTATATGACCATTATGCAAATCCTAAGCATAAACTAATATGAATATGGTATAATATTTCATGTGAATATAGATAGAATTACTTTGGTAAAAACAGCCTAATTCGTTGTTATTTGTGACCTGTTATGGTATATTTATGTAGGCAAAAAAGGTTACATTGGAGGCTTAAATGAGTCTGATTGTACAAAAATTTGGCGGCACGTCTCTAGCAGATATGGATTGCAGAGAGCGGGTTGTTGACAAAATAATAGAAGCAAAGAAAAAGTATGATGACGTTGTGGTTATTGTCTCGGCTATGGGACGACTCGGAAGTCCTTACGCAACAGATACTTTGCTTGATTTACTAAAATACGAAGGCAGACATATAGATGATAGAGAAATGGATATGCTCATTGGTTGTGGAGAGATTATTTCAACGGTTGTTGTATCCAATAATATCAAGGCAAGGGGTCTCAAATCAGAAGCTTTGACTGGTGGGGCAGCTGGCATATTAACGTCAAGTCATTTCTCAAGTGCCCGTGTTGTTGATATCAACACAGATCGTTTATTTAGAATTCTAGAAGAAGACAGTATTCCAGTGATTGCTGGCTTTCAAGGTCGAGATGACAAAGGGGATATAACAACCCTAGGACGTGGCGGCTCAGATACTTCTGCTGCACTAATTGGTGAAGCCTTAGAAGCAGACGTTGTAGAGATATACACGGATGTGGATGGGGTAATGACAGCTGATCCAAGAGTTTACGATGAAGCCAAACAAATTGAACATATTAGCTACGAGGAAGTCTTTCAAATGGCTGACAATGGTGCTAAGGTTATTCATCCTGGTGCAGTTGAGGTAGCTAAACGTTCTGGCATGACCATGGTGATCAAAAATACCTTTAGTGATAACTTAGGTACCGCAATCACACATTATGACCATATAGAAAAACCAATTACAATCAACGATAATCTGATAACGTCCATTGCCCATAGAGACAACCGGATACAGTTTAGTGTTGAAGGCGATATTGATGATGAAACTTTTTTTGAGGATTTGGCGGATAATGGTGTCTCTATAGACATTATCAATATATTCCCAAGTCGTAGACGTCTTTACCA
>JDSF01000419.1_pt1 | contig 15926 bp, 22 predicted proteins | sample 199441 | NCBI WGS metagenome assembly JDSF01 (sample SAMN02592751, study PRJNA231836) | bioreactor metagenome | isolation source: continuous culture bioreactor denitrification-DNRA | place: Germany: Bremen
TATCTCCTCATTACGTTTAAATTGACAAGGTATAACAAATATGGCATGCCAAGCACCGATAAGGAGGCATACCAAAATCCCTAGGAGCTCTGGTGTCTCCTAGGGATAGAGTAAGGGGAGTCTTTAATTCTGTCAACTAAAATTATAGTTTCTTACATAACTATTATATTTTTTTTCTAACTTAGTTATATAATTTTCAAAATGCATTATACAGACAGCAATACAAGCATTGCAGGTGCATGCCTCCCCTGGAAGGAGCAGGAAGCACTAGCTGTTCACGACATTCTTCACTGCACCGGAAAGAAACCCTTGCAAGTTTGCAACAGCAATATCCATCAATCTCTGACGGCTTTCTTTTGGTGCCCAACTGATATGTGGTGTGATCAGGCAATTCTTCGCCTGCAAGAGAGGATTGTCCTCCTTGATCGGCTCAGAGGAGACAACATCCAATCCTGCGGCAGCTATCTTGCCACTATTGAGGGATTCGGCAAGATCCTGTTCTACAATCAAGGGACCTCGACTGTTATTGATCAGGATAACCCCATCTTTCATCTTGGCGATGCTTTCCTTGTTGATGATACCCTCGGTTTCAGGAAAAAAGAGGACAATGCAATGCAATCACATCACTTTCAGACAACAAGGTATCCAGGGAGACATAATCATCTTTCAGCTCAGGATTTTGATAGGAATCATAGGCAATGACCTTCATACCAAAGGCTTTTGCAATCCTTCCTGTCGCCTGCCCGATTCTTCCATATCCGATGATTCCCATTGTCTTACCAACAAGTTCAATGAGCGGATAGTCCCAGAAACAGAAATCAGGAGCCTTGCTCCATCGCCCTTCCTTGACCGCGTCGCTGTGGTGTTGTACGTGGTGGCAGATTTCAAGCAACAGGGCAAACACAAACTGCGCAACTGCATCTGTCCCATAGGTTGGAATGTTGGTGACTACCACACCCTTCTCCTTTGCTGCCATGACATCGACTACATTGTACCCGGTAGCCAGTACCCCAATATATTGCATCTTCTCAGCATTCTTGATGGTTTCGCCTGTTAATGGCGTCTTATTGGTAATGACAATATCGGCATCAGCGATACGCTGCGCGATCAAATCAGATGGTGTACGGTCATACACCGTCACATCTCCCAGTTCTGCAAATCCATCCCAGCTCAGGTCCCCTGGGTTCTCCGTATATCCATCCAAAATGACTATCTTATGTTGCATAGTGCCTCCTCATAAGCATAGCTTAGCCTACATTTCTCCCTTTCCTCAATCACCTTGGAATAGATCGCCTTCAGTCCTAGGATGTGTTTGCAGAGACTCACCCTGAATCCTATAAAACCCCTGACATCGTATTCATTGACTGGCTTGAGAATCCTTACCATACTGCCTGCATGAAAGACCGTCCAATATCCCCAGTCATGGTGCTCTATATCACAAAATGCTTGCTCGGAACCGTCATTTGCTATGGCTTCTACAAAGCATTTCCCCAGTACTATCTGCATTGGTCCATTATCAGTCTTCTCTTGGTGCTCGCCCCTGATAGGGACAACTCTATTGCACTTCCCATCGCGAGAATCAAGGCAAACATCACCGGTGCACTTGTCGGTCTCTTCTGCTTCATGCTCCCTCTTCACCAACTGCTGGGTCTCCTAATCGGAGTGGTAGCCACCATTTCTATCTGCTCTTTGCTGAAATTTCCTGCAGCTACCCGTAGCGCTCTTGCGGCACTGGTAATTGTACTCTTGCAAGAAGGGGGGAAAGCCCATGTGGTCGTACGCGCTGCAGCGTATTTTTGCTGTACTTCTGGGTTGTCTGGTTGGATTGGCACTGACAGTCTGCTTTCAAGCCTGTGAACAAACATATCTGCGAAAAAAAAAATCCCCCTGACAAAGACCAAGGGGACTGAATAAGCAGGTTGAGACTACCGGACCACACCCTCAAATATTGGGTTACGAGGAGCTAGGCTTCCAGCAGAATAGCCCCAGATGGATGTATATTCAGCAGGATCCTCTCCCATTTTCTCCAATTGCCTCAGATAATGGGCTATCGACTTGGACTCTATGATGACTACAGAGCCCATCTCTTCAATCACCTTGCTGTGCGGCCTGGTGTGGTCGAACTCAAACTCCAGGACGCGCCTCCCGTCATCGGTGATGCCTATTGTCCTAAAGGTATTGCTCTTGCCCACACCCGGTAGGTTGATCGTATTCCGGTCCGTTGCTAGGAATGGAATCTCAGCCCCCTCACGTACCATGTTGATCTGCTCAACCATCTTCTCCGCCTCACTCATGAATGGGCGAAGGGTGGCTAGATAACGCTGAGGTACATACCCAATGGAACTCTCCTCGAGCTGCTCCTGCATGCTTCTTGCATTGGTAGCAAATAGATCCCGGTTCTCCTTGAAGCCTTTGACAGTGAAGGTATAGTAAGGAAGTACCCCGATGTCGTTGAGTACCTTGCGGAGTTTTGCCGTATGGCCTCGCCTACTGGCCGCTACCGTGAATACCTCCTGGTTTGTTACCGCCCAACCTGCATCAAGCAATCGCTTGATCGCCTTTCTGGTATCGGGAGTAATCTCCATGGCAGAGGAGATGTGCGTTTGAATCACACACTGGTCAATCCCCAGCTTCTGTGCCTCAGCTTTGAAATCGGCGAGAACCTGGATAAGATCCTTGGTAACTCGCTGGGGAAGATAGACCGGAAGCTTCGTCCCAAGGCGTACCCTACGCATGGCGCGTACTGATCATCTTGCGAGCGTTTCTTGTTGTCTTCCTTCTTCTGCCTCGCCATCTCAAGCACTGCATCCAGAATTGAACGCAAGGACTTCACCGAGCTCATAAAAGCGTCTCCACCGGTGATCAGGATGTCCCACAGATAGGGATCATTCCTGAAATACTCCATATTGATGGCAAGTTGCTCTTCCCAGGTCCGCTTCGGACGAAGTTTCTCAAGCTCAAAGTTGAACCGTCCTGCCTGGAAGTCATACATTCTCTGGCAGTAAGAACATAGCCCTCCACAGGCTCTTCCCATGGTGTCAGGAATAAAAATGGCGACCGTTGGGTACCTTCGGTGGATATTGTGGGAAGGAAGCAACCACCCTGCTGCATTAGGCTCCCCTGGTTTTGCAATGTCCTCTTTCTCCCAGGCAACGATTGAACCAAACTCCTCTAAAAGATCCTGACTGTAGAAGAGATAAGCACGTAAGGCAAGGTCACTTCCAGGATGCTCCTGCATCTCCCTTGGTCGGGTATCGATGAGAGAGAGGAAGTAGGGAGTGGCAAAGATGGGAATACCCTTTTTCTCCGACTCCTTCATAACCCTGAGCGTCTCAGCATCCATGCTGTTGCCAAGATAACGATTGAGTTCCTCAGTGCTTCTGGAGGCAAAGTGCAAGTGGAATCGATCCTCCTTCCACCAAGCAAGCACCTGCTTGCGCTTCTGCTCATGACTCATGTCATCCTTGAATTGATAAAAGGAGCTTTTTCTCCGTCTATCCTCGATACGCTTGATCAGGAGCTCAACAATTCGCTCCTTGTTCTTCGTCCTCCAAGCGATCACCTCAGGATCCAGACCACTTGGATGGGAATCCATCCACTGTTCTACCTGACTTCTAGAGGGGATTATTCGGTCCTCCACTCCACTCAGCTGGCCAATGAGATGAGCCATATCCTCAAGAAAATCAAGATGAACCGACGTCTCTTGTCCCAGCAAGACGCGTCTCAAGAGCGCAATGGGACGTGAGGTCACCATCTCTCCATGGAGGTTCAAGTCTTCATAGACATCTCCCTCGTGGTCGAGATAGTCCATCATCCTAAGGTATGCCATCGAGGTGCTCATCAAAGTATAGTAGTCCTGTTCGGTCTTTCCTTCACCAGTGTAATATGACCATGCTTTTGGGAATCTCTGTTGCATCGTTGCAGCCATCTCTTCACGAAGAGAAGCTACCAAAGCCGCATCATCAAGCTTCTGGTCAAGGAACAAGGAGATAAGTTCTGGATTGTCTGCCTTCATCTTGGCGACAAGTTCAGTAATGCGATTGATAGATGTATTCATGTGCTAAAGATACAGGTATGGGTTATCGGATGTCAAGTATTCTACATTAGTATATATAATATATATATTTACGACCATTTTAGACTTCAATTTTTTTTCCTTCAGTACTCCTATTTTCCTCTCTCTGGTGACATCGCCCAGAGCCCCAACAACCCTCTCAGAGCCCTTCCCGCCTTGACTATCCTCAGAAAAGGACGTATGAATATATGCGAATACATTAGAGGTATTATGTTAGAATTCTATACACCGTCCCCCCGCGGACAAACACCTGTTTCCTGATCACAGCAAGCACCTTGCCTATGAATATTACTACTCATATGTTGTACTCTGGGCAGATGCAATTGGCATCACTATCTGCAAGACTGATACTGCCTTGTATATGCATCTTGAAGAGGACGATTGTTTCCTGCTTCCCATCACCGACGACCTTCCTTCCGCAATGAAGGAACTTGAAGAACACTGCAGGGAAACTGGACAACGCTTTCTCCTGGAATGTGTACCCACCAAAGAAGCTGAACAGCTGAAAGCGATGGGTTACCAGACTGAGCATGTCAGGAACCTTGATGACTATCTTTACGAGAGTGAAAAACTCATCAAGCTCTCTGGCAAGAAGTTGCAGAGTAAGCGCAATCATATCAACCAATTTGAGAAGCACTACACCTATTCAGTACGCCCCCTGAACACCAAGGAACTACGTGATGAGTGTTACAAGATGGCATCCACCACCTGGCTTGATGGCAAGGATTGCACAACCAAAGAGATCAGGGATGAACTGGGAGCGCTCAAACGGGCACTCGATGGTTGGGATGAGCTCAACTTCAAAGGCATCCTTGTCTGTGTAGACCACAACCTCACCGCATTTACCATCGGGGAAATCATCGATGAGGAAATGGCTATCGTACACTTTGAGAAGGCCGATACTTCCTACAAGGGAATCTACTCAGTCATCAACCAGCTATTCGTCAGTGAATATCTCTCGGATGTTCATTATGTGAACAGACAAGAGGATGCCGGCATTGCTGGGCTCAGGAAAGCAAAGCTCTCCTACAAACCCGACCTTATGGTTGAGAAGTACCGGGTGACAAAGCAACCATGATCATAGAACGTGCAAAACCCAGTGACTACCAGGAACTCAAGCAACTCTGGCTCATCGTATTTGATGAAGAGCCAACCTTCCTGGAGCACTTTTTTGCAACGCGAATCTCCTATCAGGACATCTTTGTCGCTCGAAAGGACGACAAGCTGGTCAGTGCACTGCATGCACTCCCCCCTGTATTATCACAAACAGGGGGGGGAGGAACATCCAACAAGCTACATCGTTGGGGCTGCGACCTACAGGGAGTACCGAAGACAGGGAATCATGGGAAAACTCCTGGAAGCAACCAGGGAAGCCTATGACCACCCCATCACACTCTTTCCTGCTGTCAGGCCTTTCTATGAAGCAAATGGCTATTTCACCACCTCCAGTGTACTCTCCTTCTCCCTCGAAGCAGAAAACAGGGAGAGAGAGAATCTTGCTGTCCAATATACCTTCCATGACCTGGATGCAATCTACCGAAAAGCTACCAGTGAAGAGGGTGCCCTCCTACGTGATAACGAGGCATGGTCCTTCCTCACCGAAGGTTATGAAGTGCTCTCAGTGGAGGGTGGTTACGCCTTTATCAGCGAGGGAAAGGCTGTAGAGACCATGGTCCTGAGCAGTGATGCTGCTTCCAGCATGCTCTCACTTCTTAAAGGAAGAGGGATCACTGAGGTACGTACGCTCGACTCCTCCCCACTTGCCAACTTAATTGGAAGAGAAAAAAAAGGAGTGCCCATCCGATGGGGATGAGCACCTCAAAAGAACTACAAGGTGTGTATATAGCTGAGCAGTATTAACGGACAACACTCTCGAAGCGTTGAGTCCAGGTATCTCCCTTGTCATTTTTCACCTGTAAGGTAAAGGGGATAACGGTCCCTGATGGCGCACCAGGGGCGATGACGAACCGGAAGGTGTTGTTCTCCCCACGTACCTGTTGCTTATTGCTGGTTGCCCAACGGCTGTTGTTGGTACTCATCAACCCGGCATCCAATGTACCAAGATAGACCTCATCAGCGAGTACGCGCACATACTCGCTCTCACTGCTCAGTGTTGCGCGAAGCCCTGCAAGGTCGACTGTCCCGGTATTGGCATAGGAGAAGCCCATGCTCATCTGGGTATTGGTGGGTAGCGTATCCTTGTCATAATAGAGAACGGTGATATCCTCAATGGCAAGTCGCTTCCAAAGCGCCTCGAAGTAACCACCCTTTCCTACCTTCTCATAGGAAGATGGGTCAGTGATCAAGGTACCGGTGCTCTTGTCATACCAACCTGCAAATATGGCTGATACATCATCGGCAACCGGGGTGGGAACCTCAACATCTTCACTTTCAATAAATACATCAGTCCCGCTGAGTGGGTCGACAAAGCGAACCCCTTCCTGATAGATGGCATAGAGGGTCTGGTTGGTATAGCTCATCTTGATAGTCTCTCCTCCTTGGTAGGTGACCTCATCAGGAGTCACGCCCCAACCGGCCAACACCCCAAGGCGAGCTGAGTTCATCCTCAGCTGTCCGCTGGAGGGCAAGACAACCTCACTGCCAGGGATCTTACGAATCTGCTGCCGATAGCTGTAGCGATAGTTCTCTCCCTCAGAAGAAAAGTCTAGGGTAAGGGTTGGACGATAGTACGGACTATTCTCATACAACCATGCCGCATATTCACTTTTCTTTGGCTCATCAAGAGACAGAATCTCTTCAAGAAGATAGTCGCTCGTATTCTCGTCCATGTGGTAGGTGGAAAGCAGACTCAGATGCTCCCGAGCATCATAGTAGGATTCCCTGTCTCCTTTGGAGCGAGCCTCATACAAGCGCTTACGAGCCTGTTCTGCCTCATTGGCAATTGCCTCATTGAGCTTATCGTACGACTTGGTGATCGCTTCAAGACTCTGGCTGCTTAGGTCCTTGCCCTGGATGGTTGCATACTGCTCCTCTGCTGTCGGGGTCGCAGCAACAGCTATCATCCCAACAGTGAGAATAATGGTCATCAATACAACTACACGTATTCGCTTCATAGGATTTCCTCCTCCCATCTGCATAATCTGTTGTTTCTACCTATTGTAATAGCAACACCAGAGTTTCAAGGCAACTAGGGAGATGCAATCTTCATAAACTCTTTAATTCTGTGAAGAAATGTGAAGCACCACCCTTCGCCCTGAATAACTTAGCAGGCCTTCCTCCACCAAGGATGCCAGCTCCCGGCTGAGCGAGGTACGGGCGAATCCCAACCGCTCTGCAAGTTCTTTCTTTGAAGTTGGTAGGACAACTGTATTGCTTCCTTGGATTACCGACAGGTTCTGCAGATAGGCAAGCAAACTTTCTCTCAAACCCAAGGCAGAGAGCTTAGTAACCGTCATGCTCAACTCATGGGCACGGTCACTCACCAGTTCAAGAAGGGAAGCGAGGAATTCCACCCTTGCCTCACAGAGGTCAAGTACCAGTGCCTTGGGAAGGTGCAACACAGCCGAATTATCTTCACTGACTACCGTCATTGGGTAATGGTTGTACCGACTGAACAGCAGGGTCGCTCCCCATACATCTCCTGGTTCGAGTACCTGAACCTTGAAAACCTTCCCCTCCTCATCCACACTCTGGATGGAGACCTTGCCTGTTACCACCACATCGAGCGTGGTACACACCTGTCCTTGCAGATAGAGCATCTGGCCCTTGGAATAGGAACCCAGTCTTGCCCCACCTCCACTAAAAAGGAGGAGAGCATTTCCATATCAAAGCCCTTAAACAGCCTAAGATTTTCAATTGAAGGAAAGAAATCCATGAAAACCCCCCAAAAGTGTGACCTATGTAACAGTATAATGGAGAAGATGCCGGTATGCTAGGAATACCAATCAATAAAAGGAGTCAAGAATGATTGAAACAGTATATACCTACACTAAAACCGACGAGAAAGTCATTGAAAAACTGGTTGGCGATGATCAGGTCATGATCAACCATGTGGTTCTGAACAATGGGGAAGCACTTCCTGAGCACTACAGTGATTCCAATGTCTATCTCACCATAGCACGAGGAACACTCTCAACCACCTTCAACGACCAAGAAGCACACTACTACCAGGTGCAATCGTGAACGTTCCGGCAAACACCAAGATGAACATTGCAAACACCAACGATGAACCGGTTGAGTTCTTCATTGTAAAAGCACCCCACCCAAGGTATACAAGGAACAATAAGCCATGAAGAAAACCATCCAGCGGACAATACAGATTCTTTTTTCTCGGACTCTTCCTCTTTCTGCTCATCAGGGGCAAGGTACAGGTGTGGATGGGAATCTTCCTTCTTTCGCTTGTTCTCTCCCTCTTCTTCTCCCGGTTCTACTGTGGATGGATCTGTCCCATAAACACCCTCCTGAAACCGATTACCTTCCTGAAAAAAAGAAGTTTCGTGTCGGCAGTATCAAGACACCTGCCTTCCTCAAGAACGGTGTGCTGAGGATTCTGTTATTGATTGCCTTCTTGGGACTCATGGTCTTCACCCTACGCACAGGCAAACAACTACCTGTGCTCCCAGCACTCGTTGCCATCGCTGTATTCCTCTCGCTCTTCTTTGAAGAAGAACTCTGGCATCATTGGCTTTGTCCCTACGGAACCATCCTTTCGTTTCCCAGCAGGGCAGCTAAGAGACGAATGGTAATCGACGCTGAGCTCTGCACCAACTGTGGCAGGTGCAAGCGGGTCTGTCCCTCGGGAGCAATCGTAAAGGAAGAGAAGCATCGCATCATCAAGAGTGAATGTCTGGTCTGTCATGAGTGTGAGCGGGTATGCACCAAGGGAGCCATCAGTTACAAATAAGCCATTGTCTAGGTGAGAATATATAACAGGGAGAGCAATACATGCCCTCCCTGTTGCTGTGATGCTTTCTTTACTGTGGAACGTTATTTCTTCTCTTTACGGAAGCAGAGGAACCAGTCAAGGCAGTATTGATTCTCATCCTTGCTTTCCATCCGCTCCTTGGCGGTACCGCATGAACCTGGGGTGGGGATGATGACATCCTGACCTGGTCGCCAGTTTGCCGGAGTAGCAATATGATCCTTGTCAGTCTTCTGCAAGGCCATCACCACACGCTTGATCTCATCAAAATTACGGCCAGTGGAGGCAGGATAGTACATGATGGTCCTCACCACACCTTCACCATCGATGATGAATACAGCACGAACTGCCTGGGTGGAGGATTGTGACTGAACCATGCCATACTTCTTGGCAACGTCCATCTTGATATCCTCAATTACCGGGAACTTGACCTCAATACCCTTCATTCCGTTCCATTCCAATTCCTGAATCTTTCTCAACCAAGCAATGTGAGCATAGAGGGAATCGATGGAGAGCCCGATAAGCTCAGTATTCATCGCCTTGAACTCATCTGCCATGGAGGCAAAGGTCATGAACTCAGTGGTACAGACAGGGGTAAAATCAGCGGGATGGCTGAAAAGGATAACCCATTTCCCCTTGTAATCTTCGGGAAAGTTGATATCACCCTGGGTGGTTACTGCGTGAAAGGCGGGAGCCTTGTCTCCGATCAAAGGAAGTGTTGCATTATTCTGTACTTCGTCCATTTCTGAAATCTCCTTGGTACGTGATAGGTTTGTTGTATACGGTAATAGTAATCATTCTTATTAATAATATCAAGTACTTATTGATAATTATTTTTATTAATAACAAACTGTATCTTTATTTCCCTTGGAAACAATACATTCATGATAATTCTTTCCAACCTGCTCTTTATTTATCATTAATTCCTTGTTATTTTTGCTCACTCATTAGTAGAATTGCAGTACCAATATGTGCAAGACCAAACGAGTAAGTATTCGAGGCAGTTTCATCATAGGTCTCCTGCTTATCTGTGTTACCCTTATCTTCATTGGGTACCTGAAGAACAGACTGACTTCCCAAGCGGTTGAAACCAATCGCATTGTTACCCATACCTATAAAGTCATCACAGAAACCAATGCGCTGAAACGTACATTCCAAAACATCCGCATCAATGAACGTGGGTACTTGCTTACTGGAGACCGCTCCTACATGGAAAGCATCGGGGTCAGCACCTACTCCTTCGACCAACGCCTCATGAAATTAAGAATTCTTCTGAAAGACAACACAGAACAGAAAAGAAAACTGGACCTCCTGAAAATTACCTTTGACATGTTGATCGATGAAAGTGTCCAACCCCTCTTGCAGTATCGCCAACCCATTCTTGAAGATTCAACCTTCTTAGCTGAGCAGCAAGAAATCCTTAAGTTATTTGAACGAAGTGAGACTATCTCCAAGACGTTGGAACAAATTCTCAATGACATAGAAAGTGAAGAGTATGCACTGCTGGAGATACGCCAGAAAGACGTAGAACGCTGGTCTGCCATTGACCAGAAAGTCACCTTCCTTGGGCCGGTATTGGTCATTATCATTGCATTCCTCTCTGGGATTGGGGCGATCAACAGACTGGATACCTACCAAAGGCAGAAAGAGAAAGACCAGAGGGAACTGAGAGAAGCACGCGACCGGTTTGCCAGCATCATCAAGGGTTCCAATCTAGGCTCGTGGGAATGGGACCTCAGCGATGACACCATTAAGATCAACGACATGTGGGCAGAAATGCTCGGCTATACAAGAGCAGAGCTTGAGCCACCACCATTGATACCTTTTCCCGCTTTGTTCACCCTGAGGACCTTGAAAGGGCCATGAAGCTGCTTGCTGAACACCGACTCGGCAAGAGTGAATTCTATAGTTGCGATCTTAGAATGCAACACAAGGATGGCCATTGGATATGGGTCTTCGATCGTGGACAAGTGATAAGCCGCGATGAGAATGGGAAGGCCCTGCTCATGAGCGGAACCCACGCAGACATTACTGAGCGTGTCCTCCAGGCAGAAGCATTGGAGCAAAGCGAAGAAGAGAGCAGAAGACTCTTTGAGGCAATGAACCAAGCTTTGCATACTGCCAGATTCTCCTTGATGAAAAAGGAACTCCCAATGACTACCGTATTCTCAGGGTAAACAAGAACTTTGAGACACAGACCGGCCTCATCCCTGAGCTTTCGGTTGGGAAGCGAATCACAGAGCTCTTGCCGCATGTAGAGCCTTACTGGTTCACAAGCAATGGGGAGGTGGCACTTACGGGGAAGCCACAAACATTTGAGGCCTTCAACAGTGACTTGAACCGACTCTTCAGGATCTCTTCATTCAGCCCTTCATATGGCTACTTCGCCATGATCATCGATGACATCACTGCCCAAAAGCAGATGGAAAAAAAACAATTATACTTTGAGAAAACCCTGTTCGAAACCACACTACTCTCGGTTGGTGATGGTGTTATTTCCACCGATGCAGAGGGGAAAGTTCAATTCATGAACAAGGTAGCTGAAAAGCTCACTGGCTGGCAGGCAGATGAAGCAAAAGGCCGGCCATTTGAAGAGGTATTCAAGATTCTCTGCGGCAGTGACCGCCACCCTTGTCCAAATCCAGTGAAACAGGTACTGGAGACCAAGAGACAGGTTGAACTGGACGAAGATACCATTCTGATCGCACGCGATGGAGACGAGCGATTCATCAATGACAGTGCCGCCCCGATTCTCAGTGCCTCCCAGAACGTTACCGGTGTTGTCCTTGTCTTCAGGGATAGTACCACCCAACGGATCAAACAGGATGAGATCCGGACGCTGAGTGTGACCGATCCCCTGACCACGCTCCCCAACCGGCGCTACTATGAGCAAGCAAAAGAGGAGTTGGATGAAGAGCCCTACTACCCGCTTACCTTGGTACTTGCCGATGTAAACGGGCTCAAGCTTACCAACGATGCTTTTGGGCATGAGGCTGGTGATGAGCTGCTACGCAAGGTCTCTGAAATCATGCGCAAGACCTGCAGGGATGATGATATTGTCAGCAGGATTGGTGGTGATGAGTTCGTACTTCTGCTTCCACAAACAGATGCTCTTCATGCACAGGCCATCGTAAAACGTATCAACAACGCTTTGGAGAAAGAGAAAATCAGGGGAATCCAGCTCTCTGTCTCCTTTGGCTATGCGGTAAAGGAAAAGAACAAGGAGAGCTACGAGGATACTTTCAAGGTTGCAGAGGACTCAATGTACCGCAACAAGCTCAAGGAGAGCATGACTTTCAAGAAACAGGTAATTGACACCCTGCTCTCCAGACTTTTTGAGCAGGAGGAAGGAGCAGAAGAACATAGTAATCTGGTTGCTTCCTTGACGAGTGCGTTTGCTGAGGTGCTTGGATATCGTGAGGAAGAGGTGAAAAAACCTCAGACTTGCAGGGTTGTATCATGACCTAGGCAAGATTGCGATTACTCCCTCTCTTCTCTCCAAACCGAGAAATGAGTTCAGCCGGACCCAGGTTATGGAATGGCAGAGACATGCTGAGATTGGATACAACATCCTTCGCTCTGTTGGGGAGTATGCCCCCTTTGCAGAGGCAGTATTGCATCATACGAAAAGTGGGATGGTAGTGGATATCCACAGAGTCTGAAACAGGAAGAGATTCCAGAGAGTGCCCAAATCCTTGCCATTGCAAACACATATGCAGACAATCTTCCCTCACTGGGGTTGGAGAAGACCATTGCATTCATGCAGGAAAGGTCAAATACCTATTTCAGCCCAGTGTTGCTTGAAACATTCATAACCAAGGTAGTAAAGGCTTGATCCTGACGGAAACCAGTCCACAATGTGATCAATAGCACGATCAGCTCTCCCTGGTTACACTACCCGTTTGATATGTTTTCTGTGTCGAACCATAGATCAGACCAACCACAACAAGCAGAATTCCCGAAATGATCAACAGCCACTCCACAGGTACCCTGTCAGCCAGGGGGCCGAAGAGCAAGATTCCCAGCGGTATTGCACTGCCACTGAGCAGCTGTACAATGGAGAACACCCTTCCCATCTTGTCTTCATCGGTTATCTCCTGGATCATGACAATCTCAGCAGAATTCAAGACGGGGACAAAGATACCACCAAGTCCAAGGATTAAGAGGTAGAGAAGGAATGTGGGAGCAACTCCCAGAAGGGCAAAACTTACCCCGAAGGCAACCAAGGAGAGTGCGATGGCACGAACCTTGTTTGTAAATGATCCTTTCAAGGTTATGATCAGGCCACCCAACAGGTACCCGCAGTCCATACCATTTCATTTGCGGTAAGGAACCATACCTCACTACCGAAGCTTCGTTCCACCAACAGAGGGGTCAAGATTGCTGCAGGGGTAATGAGGAAGAAGGAGAAACCATAACAGATCAGGAGATTACGCAAGAGAACATTGTTGAATGTGTAGGAGAGCCCCTTCTTGATATCCTGAATCATACTGGTCCCTTCCTCTGCGCGCTTCCTTGCCCCTACCTTGATGAAGGAAAAGGTCACCACTGCAAAGATGGCAGTGACAACATCGAGCAAGAGTGTCCAGGTAAGGTCAAACAATCCAAGCATCATGCCACCAACGGCAGGAGAGAGGAGCAGCAGCACTGAATTGATACTCTGATTAACCCCTTGGATTCGAACAAGATGTTCTTCGCTGACCAATTGGGGGATGATGGCATTCACGGCAGGGGTCTGTACCCCACTTCCGAGTGACCGTACGACCGAAACAGCGAGCAGGGCTGTGATTGACTTTGCCCAGTGGCATAGAAAAGTGCAAGCCCCAGCGTTGCAATGGCAATGAAACTGTCAGAAAGCATGATCAGGTGCTTACGGTTGTAGCGGTCCGCCCACACCCCGCTGGAGAGGCTGATCAAGAGATGGGGAACCATCTGGGCAAGGGTGGCGTACATCAGGAACACTCCTGATGAGGTCTCAAGGGTGATGTACCAGATAATGGCATATCCTACAACTGAGGAACCAAACAGTGAAAGGTTTTGGCTTATAAGGAACAGGACAACTGATTTTGTGAATAAAGCATTGCTGCTTTTTTGTTTTCATAGTAGTACCATAGATTTATATATGAACAGGGAACAGATTCTCCCTTCCGGCTCTAGCACTGTAGCGAGCGACGTAGACTTAGTCCAGTGGGTTACTTCAGTAGCGAACACAATTCCTTCCAGCTTTTTTTTGCCTCATAAAGCAGGAATCAGCCTCTCGGTATAGCTCATCAAAACTGGAGGTTATTGCAGATGAGACTCCCAATGAGACAGTCAGACGAATGGAGTGTTGTTCATGGGTGAATGGATGCAGCTCAACATACTTCCTGAGATGTTCAGCACAAGAGATCATCTCATCCCTACTCTTATGGGAACTGAAAATGGCAAACTCCTCACCTCCAAACCTACAGACAATGCAGGCTTCGTCAACTTCCTCCTTAAGGATGGAACCAATGGAATGTAGCACAGCATCGCCTGAACGATGTCCCCACTGGTCGTTTATCTGCTTGAAGTGGTCAAGATCAAAATAGATAAGATGGGACGGCGAGGACGCCAGTAGAAGTTGTTTCTCCACCTTCTCGATAAATGTTTGCCTGTTATAGAGCCCTGTAAGCCCGTCAATCTCTGCCCGGTGTTGCAGCTCTTCTGCACGTTGTTTCAGCAGGGTGACATCCTGGATCAGGGTAATGGTTCCGATTGTCTCTGTTGCTTTGGAGGTAATCGGATACAGTTCAGCAAAAAGAGCCCTTCCTTTCAAGGCAAATTCGAGAGAGGTTCTTTCGCTTTGGCGCACAGCTTTACCCCATCGAGGAATCTCGAGATATAGTTGCTCCTCAATCAAATCCATATCTGTTCCTAGAAGCTCTTTTGCTGCAGGGTTCATATCCACGACATGCCCTTCTCCATCACAGATGACAATGCCCTCCCCAAGAAACCGAAACGCTTGTTCTCTTGCCAGGGGAGCCAGCTTGAGTAGATCAAAGCGATAGATTCCAAGAAGCAGGAAAAGCCCAGAGAGGGCAAAGACTCCACTGATGGGTAATATCTGGAGGAACTGTTCATTGCTCACCACCTTTGCCATGGCATACAAGAAGGGAATCACCATACCCAGCAACAATATGTATGCTTGTTTTCTCATGGAGGTACTGGTGGTAACAACAAAGATAATCACCAAGGAGAGGGAGAACACCATGAGAAAGAAATTGCCTGAAATCAGAAATTTTGCAAGCACCGTGGTCTCAACCACCAGCGTTGAATACTGGGAAGAGGTGACTAAAGAGACCGAGTGACGAATCCAGTGGTGCAGGAAATCTGTCCCTACCAAGATGATACCGACTCCTTGGTAGATATAGAGTATCCTCCCGATCTGTTTTTGTTTCTCTCTCCAATATCCTGTATATGCCAAGCAGAACAACAAGGTGGCAACAGGAGTATAGAATACGCCAATCTGGCAAACATTCCGCCAGAGTACCTTGAAGAAAAAAGGTATAGCTGACCATCTCGGCGAACGAGGTCAGCGACCAGACAAGCATAAAGAGAACGGCAACGAACAACTCGCTTGCTGCACGTTTACTTCGCACCCTCCAAACTGCAATAAGCACTCCTAGAAGCATGCCAATGGAGAGCAGATTGAAGAATAGGACAGGAAAGCTAAGCATGCACAACTCCTTGCGATTCTCTGCATTGTACCAGAGAATATTGGAGAAATTAAGGCTCAATCATACATTTTGGCGAATTCTCTTAGTCGTAGATTTCCTGACATAGCCTTTCCTGCTTGCATAGAAGAGCTTGAGGAAGCAATAGTCGTCATCTGGATAACCATACCCTTGTCTCTTTTAGGCTTAAATTTCATTCCCCAACGGAGCGAGAGGAAAGGAGCCATCATACTAGTCCCTCTCCTGAGCGAGTGCAGGGAAAGCAAGGTGAGAT
>JDSF01000420.1_pt1 | contig 15907 bp, 27 predicted proteins | sample 199441 | NCBI WGS metagenome assembly JDSF01 (sample SAMN02592751, study PRJNA231836) | bioreactor metagenome | isolation source: continuous culture bioreactor denitrification-DNRA | place: Germany: Bremen
GGCGTGTGGCGGGTTAGTTATGCTGGTACAGGTAAAGCAGCTGCTTCCCTCTGATGCAGCATTCTATGGGTCGTTGTTTTTTTTCTTGGAATAACTGTCGGGAGGATGGCAAGTGGTTTCATTAGTTACCGCTTGAGTAATGTCCAGATGATTTTCCTGGGATTATTGCTATGCCTTATCAGTATCATTGCGTTGTTCTTTTCTTCCCTGACTTTTGCAGGGCTATCCCTCTTATTGCTAGGCTTGGGCTGTGCTCCAATATTCCCGAGCCTGATTCACCAAACACCACGGAGTTTTGGACCGGAATTGAGCCAACGTATCATTGGTCTGCAAATGGCCAGTGCCTATGTGGGCAGTACAATCACCCCTCACTGTTCGGCTTGGTAGGCTCATTCATCGGACTGCAATGGATGCCCCTGTTGCAAGGAGGAATCCTGGTGTTGCTAGTATCAAGCATTACCACCTTGGTTTTGCTTACCAGGAATAAGGAATTCTTGGTCTAAGTGGTAACCTGCTTCGGTTTGATGGTTATGATGTGTATGCTTACGATGGTGGCAATGGTTGCAAGCATGATGATCAAGGGAAGCTTTCCTACAATGTAAAACGTGATCCCCATACCTACCCAAAGCGTTATGAGTGCCTTTACCTTTGCCTTCTTCTGTATACCTGTACCATTACGGTAGTGCTTGAGATACGGACCAAAAAATCCTGTTCTGTTCCAACCAGTTGCCTAAACGATCGCTGGAAAATGAGAATAACAAACCTGCGAGCAGTACAAATGGAGTTGTAGGAAGAACGGGAAGGAATACCCCAATTCCCCCTAGTACTACTGAAATGATTCCAAAAAAAGGCTAAAATGAGTCGTAGTACTTTATTTCTTACCAAGAGCTTGGCTCCTTACCTAATTGTGTTTTTTCAATACTATGATAAGATAAAGAAATACAAAAGCAAAGTAAAGAGCTAGGAATTGTAATGGTTTCTATCTCATAGATTAGGAGGTCTATATGGAACGACAATCATACAGTATTGTCCTCTCTGGAGAAGCTGGCCAAGGGCTTCAAACAATCGAGTCCTTGTTTATCTCCTTGTTGCAAAAAAGTGGATATCATGCATTTATCGCGAAGGAACTCATGAGCCGGGTTCGTGGAGGGAACAATACCTCAGAAATCAGGATTGCGCCAAAACGTGTGCAGGCTTTCGTCAACCGCATAGATGTTCTGATCGTTTTAAGCAAGGATGGCCTGGATCGCTTGCTCGACAGGATTGATGAGAAAACCCTTATAATCGGTGAAGAGGATTACATCAAGGCCCAAAAGACTGACGCCCGTTTGTATCCTGTGAATGTCAAGGAGCAGATGGAGGAAGTCGGGAGTCAACTTTATACCAATACCTATTTTATCGGATTGCTAAGTACTCTGTTCTCCTGTGAAGAGAAAATTGCTAAGTCCTTGCTCTCCGACCAGTTCTCCAGAAAGGGAGAGAGCGTGGTAGAGAACAACATCAAGGCATTCGATTTCGGAAAGGAAGCAGCAAAAAAAAGCGAATATCATTTCTCAGTAAAGCGCGATGATGCTGTCACAAAGATGAAGGCCATCAAGGGATTCGAGACTATCGGAATCGGAGCCTCAGTGGAGGGTGCAACTTTGTAGCTTCCTATCCGATGTCACCTGCAACCAGTGTCCTGGTCTATCTTGCAAACCATGAGCGTTCCCACTCAGTATTGGTGGAACAGGCAGAGGACGAGATTGCAGCTATCAATATGGCACTCGGCGCCTGGTACGCAGGAGCGAGAGCGATGGTGACCACCAGCGGAGGTGGATTTGCCCTAATGACTGAAGGTATCAGTCTCTCAGGTATTACCGAGACTCCTGTGGTAGTACACCTTGCTCAGCGGCCTGGGCCGGGAACCGGATTGCCGACACGTACCGAGCAAGGTGATCTGAACCATGCCCTCTATGCAGGGCATGGAGATTTCCCTCGTGTTATTCTTGCCCCAGGTACTTGGGAGGATGGTGTTACTCTTTCTCATCAAGCCTTTGAAATAGCTGATGCCTATCAGATTCCGGTTTTTATCTTGACCGACCAGTACTATCTGGATGGGGAAGGGATCATGGAGAAAATAGATTTCTCCAAGCTTGAGAGAACGAACCATGTAACCAAGAGCGATGCTTCCTACAAGCGGTACAAGATAACCGATTCAGGAATCTCCGAACGTGCAATACCAGGTCAGGGAAAAGGCTTTGTCTGTGTGGATAGTGATGAACATACCGAAGAAGGACGGATAACTGAGAGTGCTGAAGTTCGGCAAAAGATGATGGATAAGCGAATGCGAAAGCTTTCTGCTTACAAGAATATTGAACCGAAAATAGTGGGGGCAAAGGATTACACTACCTTGGTGGTAGGTGGGGTCAACCTACGGTGCTATCGAAGAGGCTTTAGCAAATCTTGATGACGATAGCCTTGCCTTTGCATTCTTCCCGCAGGTATATCCACTTCCATCCAGTACAAAAGAGATCCTGGAGAAAGCAAAGCACCTGATTCTTGTAGAGAACAATGCTTCAGCCCAATTCGGTCAGTTGATCAGACGGGATTTGGGAATAACTTTTGATACGACCATTTTGCAGTACAACGGAAGTCCATTCAGCGTTGAACAGTTGGTCGAACGTATTGGGGAGGTATTAGCATGAAACAAACCCGATTTGACTTAAAAGGCGATATAGCTTGGTGTCCTGGTTGCGGAAACTTCTTATTGCTCCAACTACTCAAGGATACCCTTGATGAGTTGGATGTTGATCCTACAAACATTGTCATCTCCAGCGGAATCGGTCAGGCAGCCAAGATGCCACAGTATGTGAACACCTCCTTCTTCAATGCCTGCATGGAAGAGCTCTTCCTGTGGCAACGGCAATTTCACTCACCAATCCTGAGTTGTTGGTAATAGCTGAAGGTGGGGATGGTGATATGTACGGAGAAGGGGGGGAAACCACTTCCTGCACACCGTCAGAAGAAACCCAAACATTGTACATTTGGTACATAACAACATGGTCTATGGTTTGACCAAGGGTCAGGCTAGTCCTACCAGCCAGAGAGGATTCAAGACTCCGTTGCAGACTGAAGGAGTCATCTTGGAACCATTAAACCCATTGGCACTTGCCATCACCTTGGGAGCTGGGTTTGTTGCCCGTACCTTTGTAGGAAACCGCGAGTTGACCAAGGACGTCATCAAGCAGGCCATTGCCCACAATGGGTATGCCTTGGTTGATATCTTTGATCCCTGTGTATCCTTCAACAAGGTGAATACCTTCGCCTGGTACAAGGAACACAGCTATGTTCTTGGTGATGATTGGGATGCTTCAGACAAGCTGCAGTCACTAGCAAAGTCGATGGAGAGTGACCCGTACCCCTTGGGTGTCTTGTATAAAAAAAATCCAGAGGAACAGCCATCCCTTACAGAGATGCATCCGGCTTATCAGGAAGAGGATACTCCGCTTTTCAAACGAAAGCGTAGTGTGCAGGAACTTACTGCTCTGATGGAGTAGTCTGTTCCAGATTCTTGGCCTTGAATACCTGCTTGCCCTGTTTCTGCAGGGCAAGTACTACTTGCTCAATCTTCCGTCTTTTCTGATATGGGTCCTCAAAGAGTTCCTCTTGCATGGGCCGACTTCCTTCATAGAGTTGATATAACCCAACCCCAATCAATCTGATAGGGGTTCCATCATGCCACTTCTGTATCAACAACTGTTTTGCCAGATGGTATATCTGCTCAGCACTGTAGATGGTACCTGAGGGGTTATCTGGAGCGTATAGGTAGTGAAATCAGGTAGTCTCACCTTGATACCTACTGTCCTTCCTATTTGTTTTTCTTCCATTGCACGGAACATTACCTCATGACTCATCGAAAGCAAGGTTTGTTCCAAAATAGAGAGGGAGGAGACATCACTTTCGAAGGTTGTCTCAGTTGAGATGGAATGGCTTTTAGCTTCACCAGAGAAGATTCCAGGGTCAATACCCCTGCATGCAAGATAGAGAAAGTTTCCCATGCTCTTCCCAAAGAGTGATTGCAGAGAGTCCATTGTATAGGAACGTAGTTCTTTCGTCGTTCTGATATGATGCTTTGCTAGCAGTGCTCGGGTAACCTTTCCCACACCCCAGAGTTTTTTTTGCAAGCCTACTGCATCTATAAAGGCAATCTCCTTGCCTTGGGATACCCTGCATAAGCCATCTGGTTTATCATAGTCACTTGCCATTTTTTTTGCAATGAAGCGGCTGGGACCGATCCCCACTGAAATGGTCAAACCTGTCTCTTTCTTGACGCGGTCTTTCAATAATATTCCTGCCTGGCGGGGAATACCAAACAATCTTCTGGTCCCTGTCATATCAAGGAAGGCTTCGTCGATTGATATCTGTTGCAGATCAGAGGAGAATTCCTTAAGGATATCCATGACTTGCAAACTGACCTGGCTGTAGCGCTCCATTCGGGGCTTTACCACCACTGCATGAGGGCATAGGCGAAGCGCCTGTGCCATTGGCATGGCAGAGTGGATGCCAAATTTCCTTGCTTCATAACTTGCCGTAGCAACCACGCCTCTGGAACTGTTGCCTCCAATGAGTAGACAGGTGCCAGCGTACGAGGGATTGTCGAGGACCTCGATCGCTGCATAAAAAAAAGCATCCATATCTACATGAAATATGACAGGTTCCAATTCCATCATGGTTTTGGCGGTGTGAAACAACGCCCTCGCTCCTCTCTGCTACGTTGAATTGCGTGGTGAATCAGGCTGGTGACCACACTGGGTAGATCAAATCCGATGGAGGCCATCAACACAGGGTAGTGACTAAGCGCTGTCATTCCAGGACTGGTGTTGATTTCATTCAGGAAGACGGTGTCCTCCTGAACGAAGAAGTCCACTCTTGCATAGCCATCAGCTTTTATTGCAAGAAAAGCAGTCCTGGCATATTCCCTGATTCGGTTTTCCATGGCAAGTGGTAATCCGGAGGGAACGTGAATATGCGCTGTATCAATCTGCCATACTTGTGTGCATAGCTTAGAAAGCCTGCTTGCTCTTTCGCAGGATCTATAACTCTTCCTGGTCCCGCTACATGCAGGGTGCCGTCTTCAGTCCTCAGTATTGCACACTCTACCTCGACGATGGACTTCATGTAAGGCTGCACCAATACCCGCTCACTGTATCGCTTTGCATCCTCGACTGCTTCCATGAAATCGTGATATGTCGCTTTTATTAGCGCTTTTACCCCCCCCACTGAGGACCCTGCATTCTCTGGTTTGATGAATAGGTCCTGACCGTGGGTGGCACAAATGGTATGGAAGAGACTCCGGTTGAGTGTTGTAAACTGGTAGCAGTCAATCGTGAATGAGGGTACCGTGGGAATGCCGTGAGCAGTAAACAAGGTAGAGGCGATGGCCTTATGCATGCCGATCGCACTACTGAGCGTATCACAACCACATAGGGGAATATTACAGACTAGACAGGTTCCCTGTAGGTTTCCATCCTCCCTTGATAGCCATGGGTGGTAGCAAAGGCTGCTGCCACCTGGAGTTTCTCCTCTGCATTGAAGATACCCAAACCAGGTCTGAGATTCAGAGGTTGGGAGGTGTCGAATTGCCGACTCAACGTTTGTTGCAGGAACCATCTTCCACCAAGGGTAATGGCAATTAGCAGGACTGAGTACCCTGCTTGAAGAAGCGCCTGGTGAATCGTGAATGCACTGTTGATGGAGACCTCATGCTCTGCTGAGCGTCCCCCATAGAGTAACGCTACTTGCATTTGTCTTTTTTTGCTCCTCAGCTCGTAGTGCTTTCTTCACTTCCGTGATTTCATCCCAGGGAATTTTCTCCGATTCCCGCTCGATGGTCTTTTCATGTCCTTTCCCCAAGAAGAGCAAGGTGTCCCCGGTTTGTGCGAGGGACACAGCTTTTCTAATAGCCTCTCTGCGATCCTCAATCTCCAGGACGGTACAGGAGGGGTTATGCATCAGGAAACGGAGGTCACTGAAAATGGCTTGGTTTCCTTCAAATCTTGGGTCCTCTTCGGTAAGGATAATGGTGGCGCAGTACCGGTTGGCAATCTTCCCCATAGGGGAGCGTTTGGTAGTATCGCGTTCCCCTGCAGAACCAAAGACAGCAATCAGGTCTCCCCCTTCACTGGTACGTTTTGCAAAGACGAAGATTCCTTCATATGCATCCTCAGTGTGCGCGAAATCAATAATTGCACGTACTCCCAAGGAGTTTTCGATCAATTGCATCCTACCCTTGACCGGTTCAATGAGTTCGATAAGGGGCAGGAGCTCTTCTGCAGGTTTTTTTTGTACGAGCCTGGCAGCGCAGAACACTGCAAGCAGTGAGTTGGTTGCCAAGCTTGGAAGAAGCAAGGGTGTTTGGATTCTTTTGCCCAGTATTTCCACTACCACTCCCTGGTATCCCATGAATTCTATACGCATTGGTATATCCAGGCCTAAAATGATTGCTTGCTGTGTAGGGGTGAGTGCTTCGGTAAATACACCAATCTTTGGATTGTCGGTACTGGTCACCATGATCCCGTCTTTTTTCAGTGCACGCACCAGATTGACCTTTGCATTGGTGTACTCCTCCAGACTATGGTGGAATTCAAGGTGTTCACTGGTTACTTTGGTAATGATGGCTGCACTGAATTCAATACCCCCAAGACGGTCAAATGTCTTGCTCAGTGCATGGCTTGTACATTCCAGGACGACGTGGGTTGCCCCATTTAGGGTACATCGGTAGAGGAACTCCTGCAGTTGGTCAGCCTCCGGTGTGCTTTGACGGAAGGGAGAGTCCTTCTTTCCAGAGCCGTCATCCATATTGACGGTGGTCAGCAACCCTGTTTTTATACCTTGGCGCTGAAGTATCTGATAGAGATAATCGCTGGTGGTGCTTTTCCCGTCTGTACCGCTAACCCCAATGATGCTTAGCTTTTCCTGCGGATAATCGTAGAAGGCAGAACACATCAAGGCAAATGCTGTATGAGGGTGTTTTGCAGTATAGTAGTGAACAGTGGAAGGAAGCCTCGGGCGTAGATTTGTTTCCTCTGCTATGATGCATACAGCACCATTCTCTATAGCGTCGTTGATATAATGACTTCCATCAGTCCTGAGGCCCCGGAAGGCGAAGAAGACTGATCGAGGTTTGCAGTTCTGCGATTGTTGGCTAATTTGTTCGATGGTCAGTGTATCGGGAACGCTCGTATCGTTGATGCCGATGGCGCTTAAAAGTGTCCGTAAAGTTTTCATGTCTCTATGGTAACAGCAGTGAGGGTGTAACCACAATAGAAAGGTTCAGTAAGTATTGGTGTCCTTATTTTGTTTTTTTTGGTATGCTGGGAAGGAAGGAGAATATGATCTGATGAAACGCTGGATATTAGCAGGAATGCTGGTCTTGTTGCCTCTTGCCTTCTTGCAGCTTTTCCCTTGGATTTTGCATCCACTGCCTCCTGGGGCATGGGGAACGCCGGTCTTGCTCTGGACTATGAATCAGACTCCTTTGTTGCGAACCCTGCATTGCTCGCTCTTCCTGGTCGGGAGGACACGCACCTGCTTGCCTCTCTGAGGTATCAAGATCAGATAGAGAGTACCTATGTTGCTAACAATGAACCAAACCCAAGGCTTGTGAAGCCTATTGCTGACTGGACAGTCAGTTTCAGTGCAGGCAGTCTCGCTTTTACGGTCCAGAATCGTAACAGTTTGCTGGACCGACAGATAGAATCGAGTCAGAGTATATACAATGGCCATAAGATCACGATGTTTCAATTTGACTGGGCTACCGGTAGAGCCCCTTTCTATTTTGGGGTTTCTGTACGCGCCACTGCTGAAAGTGATCGTCCGATGATTGAGATCCGCGACGACAGAACCTTTCTTGACTACATCGTAGAGACTTCCATTGGACGCTATGAGTCCTTGAACAGCAGTTCAAACGTTGCCTTCGGCATGGGGCTGTTGCTCGATTATCAGTGGTTCAAGATGGGAGTGGTAAGTAACCAGTTTGCCTATGCTCGTGCTGATGATACCTTGATTGTCAGCGGGGACTCAGTGCTTAAGACCCTAGACTGGGGATTTTCTGTCAGCTCTCCGACCTACGATGCCTCCAATCAGTTGCATCTTGTAAAATTACAAGGGGCCTATGATTTCTTGAATATTGGAAGTGATGAGGACCGTCAGCTTCGTCTTGGATTGTCGGTAAAATTACAACTTCTCCCTACCTGGTCTGTAAGTCTGTTGGTAGGGTACCAGGAGGATAAACCAAGCCCTTCTGATCTCCTTTCTATCAGTTTGAGCAGGGGGGGCTGCAGACCATCTCATTAGATGCACAGTTGGATACGCTTAAGATTGCCTTCGGATTCGGATATCCTACTGCCTGGTACGTGGGTTCTCCTACCGATATCAATCCTCTCTTCTTGGTTTCCCTAGCATTAAGCTTGTAATTGTTCGTACTTGACATACAACGTCGACCACCAGTATAGTCAGATGAGTGAATGTTTGAACCTGTAAGGAGTAATGTATATGTCCAAAGCACATAGAGGTAGTGGTATCCGCAATGAAGTTGTAAAAGGTGGCCGAGACGAGTGTCCCGTTTGTAAGAGAACCGGTGTAAAGGTGCTCTACGAGGTAACAATCGACGGTGAAAAAAAAGCCAAGGTTTGCAAGCCTTGCAATGCCCACCTCAAGGCTGCAGCCTCAAAATAAGGCACCATCCTTGAAGCTGAGACTGTCTTTCGCGGCAGTCTTTTTTTTTATTGGAGGGCGGAATGCAGACAATCGGAACTCACGTTTTCTTGGTAGGCATCAAAGGGACTGGCATGTCCAGTCTTGCATTGTTGCTCTTGCGCTGGGGGTTCTCTGTCTGCGGATGTGATACCGCCGAGGTATTCAGCAGTGATGCTGTACTGAAAGAAGCGGGCATTGCTGTATATGAGGGGTTTGAGGCGTCATTGCTTCCCCCTGATATAAAAGAAGTACTCTACAGCAGTGCCTATAGCGAATCTTTGCCTATTCTCCAGGAAGCTCAAAAGCGCTCCCTCCCTCTCTATTCCTACCCACACTATATTGCCTATCTCAGTAGACAGCAGGATAGTTACGCTGTTGCTGGTACCCATGGAAAGACAACCACGTGTTCTGTTGCTACACACCTACTTAAGCATGCGTGTGAAGGAAGATTTCCGTTTTATGCAATCTATGGTGCCCCACAGAAGGAAGTTGCTGGGGGAAGGGAATGCGCTCTCTTTGAAGCGTGTGAGTACCAGGATCACTTCCATTCCTACAAGTTGCGTGGTGTGTTGATCACCTCTGTGGAGTACGACCACCCTGACTATTTTTCTTCCAAAGAACATGTCATGCGAAGCTTTGAAACACTTGTTGATAATCTGCAGGGTGGGGGGGGATTCCTGATCTTTTGCAGTGATGACCCAGGAGCAAAGGCTCTGGGTAGGTATGCAAAGCAAACTCGCGCTGACATTAGTGTGCTCAGCTATGGATTCTCATCGGATGGTCCATTCAGGATTAAGAAGGACTCTGCTGGCAGGTTTATGCTTGCCTTGCTTGAGGACCTTCCCTTTTCAGTCACCAGCCATGCAAGAGCGCTCGTGGATGACCATGTGGGAGCATTGGTGCTCTCCCTTGCATGGTATTGGACCGGCCGGAACCCAAACTCTATGTCGAAAACAAGGGTCTTATAACTGATGAGGTGCTGCCCACCCTTACTTCTCTTTTCTTGCCCCATCTAGCCAGTTATCAAGGATGCAAGGGAAGGACCGAGGAGCTGTTCAGAGATGGTGGGGTAATCTATTTGGATGACTATGCACACCATCCCAGCGAGATTGAAACCTCTCTGGAAGAGCTTCGTCTTCGTTATCCTGGGTTCCGCCTTCTGGTACTCTTCTCAGCCCATACAGCCAGCAGGACCACTGCATTGCTGAATCAATTTTCTGCTGCGCTTGCCAAGAGTGACCAGCTTATCGTACAGAATACCTATGCATCAGCAAGAAATGATGGTTCAGAATTTGAAGACCCAGCCTTGGTATTGTTCTCCCTGCTCAGGAAGTCCATGGGAGACGGGGTAGCCTACGCCCCGAGTGATGAAGCTGCCACAGAGATTGCTGCCGCTTGGTTGCAAGAGCGATGGTTGTGTATTACCATGGGTGCTGGCAATAACCGGTCCCTTGGGCCGCAAATTGCCGAAATTCGAAGGAGTTACCAATGAACAGCATGACAGGATACGGATTCTCTGAATCTGTGTGCGAGAAGTTCCAACTCGCGGTTGAAGTAAAGTCATACAACAACCGATATCTTGATATCAACCATAATATGCCTTACTACCTCTCTCCTTTTGAGATTGAGATAGATAAACGGGTGAAAGCCGTTGCAAGGCGTGGTCATGTTGAGGTGAACATTCGAATTAAGAATTTGGTCAGTAATGTCCATCTTACGGTCGACCCTACTGCTGTGAAGCAGTACAGTGATGCTTTTGCACAGATAGCTGCCCTCTCAGCTAAGGCCCTCAAACCCCAACTCTCGGACTATCTGGGAAGTGAAGGGGTACTCTCCAGTGTTACCGAGAGTGATAGTGAGCAGTATCGACTCCTGCTTTTCTCTACCTGGAAGAGGCTCTTAGCCAACTTGCCGAAAGCAAGGGACGGGAAGGCGATTCTACCAAGGCTGACCTGAAGAGGTTGGGAGCGGTCATCCAAGAAGGCTTGGATGTTGTAAGTGGTCATGCCGATGATCTGGAACAGTTGGTCAAGACAAATCTTAGAAGTCGGTTTGAAGAGATGCTGGGAGACCAGAACTATGATGAGAACCGTATCCTCAGTGAGGTTGCGGTAATGCTGGTCAAGTATTCGGTGAGTGAGGAGATCAAGCGTCTTTCCATCCACTTGAAGGAGTACTTCTTGCTCCTTGAGAATTCAGAACCGGTAGGCAAACGCCTCGATTTTCTCTGTCAGGAGATGAATCGGGAGATCAACACCATTGGAAGCAAGAGCCAGATGGTGGAACTGAATATCCAAGTGGTCAAGATGAAAGATGGATTGGAAAATATCCGCGAGCAGGTTCGTAATATCGAGTAACGGGGGGAAACGGTGCGTATAGCGATCAGTGGAAAGAGCGGCTGTGGGAACACCACAGTCTCTAGCAAGGTAGCCCAGGCATTGGGCTTTGAGATGATAAACTTCACGTTCCGTAACCTCAGTGAGGAGAAAGGGATAGATTTCTGGAAGTTCTGCAAGCTGGCTGAACAGACCGATGAGTATGATCTGGAGGTAGACCGCCGACAGGTTGAGATGGCACTTGCACGAGAAAATTGCGTGCTGGGCAGTCGTCTGGCCATCTGGATGCTCAAGCAAGCTGACTTGAAAGTCTATCTGACCGCTACCACACAGGAGCGGGCAAGGCGTATTACCGAGCGCGAAGGTGGTTCTTACGAGAAGCGTCTTGAGCAGACCAAGATGCGTGATGCAAATGACAGTGCACGCTATCTTAGGCTATACGGGATTGACAATAGTGATACATCGTTTGCCGATTTGGTAATCGATACCACCGAATTGCAATCAGATGAAGTAGCAAAAATAATCATAGAAGAGGCAAGGAAGCGTGAAACACAATAAGCGTGTACTTTCACTAATTTTCCTCATTATCTTTATTCCCTCCCTCCTGTGTGCAGGAGTGTTCCTGGGAGTCAGCCAGGGATTGGAATCAACGACGCTTGAAGTGGGCATTCTAGGTCGGAGAGCCGAACAACACCTCTCTTTCAGCCTCCCCACGATCAATGCGGCCCCTGAAGATTACCTCAAAGCCCCAGTACTGGGAGCTACAGTTTCTGTGAGAACCCTCCGATTCAAGCCATTGGTGCTCTCGGCCGGGATCAAGAGCCAGATCAGTTGGGAATCCACAGATGGCTATATTCTTGGTCTGGGTGGAGTGGCTGCCCTCTCATATGAGTTCATCAGAAAAGGAGGGGTGTTTTTTTTGGAAGGCTCGTACCTTCGTGGGTCACAACCCAGGGGACACTCTCCACTAATCTGGGTGAAAAGCAACTTGGGCAGTGGATTCGCTTGGGGTATCGTCAAGCATTCTAAGGGCTGTACATTATTGACGAAAATCTCTATGATTAGGTAGTTGTAGCAAAGTGACCTTTTACAATCAAGGAGTTACGAGGTGAGCATACCACTCAACAGTCTTATCGACTATGAAGATAATATCTACCAGATAACCTGTGTAGCAATCAAAGAAGCCAATATCTTGAGCAATCCAGGATGTGGCGGCGAAGAAATTGAGAAAAAAAACAATGGCAAGATTGTCAGCGAAGTCCTTACAAGAGCGCTCAAAGGTGAAATCCATTTCGAAGAGTCTGTCGAGTAGCAAAGCTTTCAGTCACATTATTTTTCTCTTCGGTCCCACAGGGTCGGAAAAAAAACAGAACTTCTGCTGGATCTCGATCCGCAGAGGTTTTCTGTTATCAATGCAGACTCCATCCAAGTCTACCGGCATCTGGACATAGGTTCTGCTAAAGCATCTAAAGAAGTACAGGATGCAATTACTCACCATCTCATTGATGTACAGGACCCATGGGAACAGTTCAGTGTAGGGGATTTCATCTCTTATGCAGATGAGGCATGTGAAAAAATCCACCATGAGGGAAAAATTCCCGTCATCAGTGGTGGAACTGCCTATTATTTCAAACATTTTCTCTACGGCCTCAGTGAGGCTCCTCCAAGTGATGAGTCCATTCGTGAGAAAGTATCTGCGCAGATAGAAGCACAGGGAAATGAGTGGGCCTACAAACGTCTTGGTGTGGTGGACCCAGTCTCAGCTGAGCGAATTCATCCAAGTGACATGTACCGGGTAAGCAGAGCTCTGGAAGTCTATGAGGCAAGTGGAAAACCCTTGAGTAGTTTTTCTCTTCCGACTGTTCCCAGAAATGGTATGCAGCCCTTGGTCATAGGTTTGGTGCGCGATAGCGCTCTTCTCCGCAGTAGACTCAGCTTGAGAATCAAGATGATGTTCGACGAAGGTTTGGAAGATGAGATCCGATCTCTGTTAAGGATGGGAGCTGAAAGTTCCTGGCCGGGACTGCAGGGCATTGGTTACAAGGAGTTCTTCCAGGCGATGGAAAGCGGTGAATGGTCTCGTTCCATTATTGCAGACCAAATAGAAAGAAACAGCCGCTTCTATGCGAAGCGGCAGATGACATTTTTTTTAAAAGCTTTTCAGAAGTAAAATGGATGGATCCTGCTGATAAGGATGCAATACTTACTGAGATTGAGCAGTATTGCTGTTCTTGATATAGGTCTCAACCATAAACTTTTGTAGCGGTTGAACTGAGGCTCTCGTGATATCGGTAATCTCATACCATCCACGTTCTCCCAGTTCAACAGAGAATTCCTGTTTCAGTTCATAGGTGTAGACCGGAGTAGCCACCCCGTTCTGCTCTGGTTCCTCATCAGTATAAGCGTAGGGAGTCCACATGATCCCGGTTGCCAGATACCTGTTTGGTCCTATTTGCTCAATGGAGATATCGGAAATTCCATAAATGAAGGTTCCATCATGATAGGGGGTTTTCCCTCTGCTATCCACGTATTGGGATCGATCTGCGAGTTGATACCTCATAGGCTTGCCTGGTCTGACGGGTTACATAGAGGTTGGTGACTTCCATTGAAGATGGATTCTTAACCCCTTTTGCAAGCGACGCCTCCATCTTCTCCAAGCTCAATTCATTCATGCTTTCGTAATACGCCTCGATGATCTGCGTCGGCTCCATACCTGCTGTATAGGGTGGTTTGCGTGATTCCTGTATCCGGGTGGTGGTGAACCAGCTTACAGAAATGATGATAGCTGCAAGGGTAATGACCAGCCAACCTTTCTTTCTCCAGAAAATACGACGTTTTGCTCGTTTGTGCTGAGCTTCCAGGAATGAAGCACACGCCTCCACTGCTAAGAGAGACTCCCTGCTTTTTTTACCGTGTCTGTAGCATCCAGAGTCCATTGCAAGGATTCTGTCTGAAAAAGGAACCAGGTAAGTGCCTTCTGGGGCTCCTTGTTCATGACAGCATCCCGTTGTTTGGTCAAGCTTAGGGAGAGGGTGCGGTCAATAAACTGTATTGTGGTTTGTGGGAGCGGAATTCCTGTAAGGGACAAGGGAAGGGCCCTGAAAGAGTCTTCCCTGCTGTCTCGGTCATAAAATGGCGGAAATCCCAATGCTGCATAATAGAGGAGGCTCGTCATCTGGTCACAGAGTGTGAATGGTTGATGCAGAGCGTGATGTACCCATGAGGAGCTATGGAAGTAGCGGGTCTCCTCATCACTGCATGATGCAAAGAGGTCTGCCAAATCCTGAGGAAGGAGCAACAATCTACCATCTTCCACGCCCCAGACTCTCCAAAGAGGCAAAATGCCACTGGACAGGTCCAAGAAAGAGTAGGGCAGTGACTCCAGAGCACGGGCGAGGTCCCGGACCAAGGTCAGAGCCTCGGATCGTTTACTGGTGGCAATGTCTGAAAAAAGGAAATAAAGGGAGTGGGTCAAAGTAGAGACAACGCTCTCCTTCCACTACGCTTAGGCCTTTCCAGTACCATTTGGTGAGCTTTCCCTCTTCATAGATATAACCACAGGCTTTTTTCTCCCTGCAGTAGGTAGGAGGGAAGGTCCATCGTTTGGGGGCCAATGGGGATGCACTGCATCATCTGTCCATCGATTTCATAGGGAAAGGTCCGACTCATCTTATGCATTCGTTTCTCCTTGGTATGCACTGATGTGCCAAACATGTTTTTTTTCCTTCGTATCGTTATGGGAGGTGATCTCTGGTTGCTCGCCCTGCTTATCGAAGTATCCATTAATCGTCCATTTTCCAGAGAGAGCCCTTATCTGGCGGAGCGCTTCCAAGCTTGAGCTATTGCAACTGCTTATTCTCTCGCCTCTCCTGTTTTCCAACAGGCCTGCCCCTGTTTGCAGACGGGAAATAAATGTTCTTGCATCTTCCTCCGCCTGTGGAGAAGGAAGTAGTGCGTTTGCATTAGAGGAGACGATGAACAGTACGTTTTTCTCTTTCTCTACAACAGACTCAAGAAGCTTCTGATAGGTTTTTATTTGTTCACTGGTACAAGAGGAAGCGAGTATGGGGAGTACCGGGACATCACCAAAGTAGCTGTGAATCATGGGTAAGGTCAGTTCAAGAGCTGCCTCTTCGATCAGGTAACTGTCTTCCTGGGCGAAAACGGGAGCATAGGCAGCTGAGAGCTCCCCAATCAGGGTGGTTGCAAAACGATGCTCCCTCCCCGCTATGGTTATTCCCTCCATCCGGCTGGTGAAGAGGAAAGCGGGTTCATCTGCTTGCAGCACTTCTTGGTGCAGAGGACCAAGGAATACAATCAAGGAAGGGCTTAGGTTTCCTGCGACTGAAAAAACTTCTATGCAAGGCTTCCAGTGAAAACTGATAGGCTGCATGAGGTACAAGAATTGCAGAGGGAAGAGAACTGAGATGCACCTTTGCATCTCGCTTTTCTGTTGCAAGGGATAGTGCTTCTTTGTCTTCTGGATAGAAGATCATATGGTGGTAACTGTCAAGCATGCTCATGTCCTAAAAGTAATCTTGAAAGTCTCCCTTCGTCCAGTGTAACTGTCAAGTTTTTCTCCTGGGTGGGGAGAACCAATCCAGTTTTCCCTCCCTTTACCTTTCTTAAGTGTTTTACCTGAGTATAGTACAGATCTGCACGACCTTGGTTTTTGGCCTTGCTGAATACAACCGCAAGGTTTGCTGCGTCGAGCAAGACCTCCAGAGGAACGCTCTTTCCCCTGACGTATTTGATGAACACATATCCACCAGGGACATCACGGGTGTGCATCCAATAGTCATTTCCTTTTACGTAGTGCCTTAGTAGCTCAT
>JDSF01000421.1_pt1 | contig 15803 bp, 17 predicted proteins | sample 199441 | NCBI WGS metagenome assembly JDSF01 (sample SAMN02592751, study PRJNA231836) | bioreactor metagenome | isolation source: continuous culture bioreactor denitrification-DNRA | place: Germany: Bremen
TGTGACATTCTCGATGCTGCTGGAGGCGATCTCGTCACAATTCGGACTCTCGATATTGGAGGAGATAAGTTCATTCCCGAATTGAATCTCGAAGATGAAGCCAACCCAGCGATGGGATTACGAGCGATCAGATTCTCGCTGCGTGAAGAGTCTTTATTTATAACTCAATTACGTGCCATATTAAGAGCTTCAGCACATGGAACGATTCGCATTTTATTCCCGATGATCAGTGGTGTTGCAGAAGTTCGCTCATGTCGCAGGTTTCTTAGTGACGTGCAAAAACAGCTAGAGAGTGAGGGGATTGATTACGATTCTGATATCCAAATCGGGATCATGATTGAAACTCCTGCCGCTGTGATGATTTCCCATCTTCTGGCGAAAGAAGTTGATTTCTTTTCAATCGGAACCAATGACCTGATTCAATATACCTTGGCTGTTGATCGAGGTAATGAGTTTGTCGCCTATCTCTATGATCCATTACATCCCGCGGTGTTGAGGGCATTGAAAGCTGTTTGTGATGCCGCCAACGATGCTGGTATCCCTGTCTGTATTTGCGGCGAAATGGCTGGAGAACCACTTTATGCGTTGGCTTTAGCTGGGCTGGGGCTACACGAATTTTCTATGAACCCAGCTTGTATACCAAGAGTGAAGAGAGTCTTACGGCAAGTTTCTCAAAAAGAGGGCGAAGCACTTGTTGAAAAATTACTCGCTCTTCCTATCAGCAAGGATGTTGCCAATACCATTGATCTGGAAATGCGCAATCTTTTGCCAGAAATCTTTGTTCATCCATTGATCTAGGGTGAAAAATAATTGACTAGCCGTTGTATACTGAATAGGATGTCGCTGCAATCATTCCACAAAGCGAAATACGGAGGAAGATACACTTATGGCTATGACCGACTTTTTATTTACGTCTGAATCTGTTAGTGAAGGGCATCCCGACAAGGTTGCCGATCAGATTTCAGATGCTGTTTTAGATGCAATTTTAACTCAGGATCAACGGGCGCGAGTGGCCTGTGAAACCTTGGTGACGACTGGTATGGCAGTGATCGCGGGTGAAATCACGACAACAGCCTACGCCGATCTACCTTCCATTGTCCGCCAGACAATCAAAGAAATTGGCTATAATGACTCAGCGATGGGATTTGATTTTAAGACCTGTGCGGTTTTAACTTCGATAGATCAGCAGTCCCCGGATATTTCTCAGGGTGTGACAGCAGGAGAAGGTTTATTCAAAGAGCAAGGTGCTGGTGACCAGGGTTTGATGTTTGGATTTGCCTGTAATGAAACGCCTGAGTTAATGCCGATGCCGATTACTTTTGCTCATAAACTGACAAAAAAAATGGCTGACGTGAGAAAAGCAGGGGTTCTTGATTTTCTCCGTCCAGACAGCAAATCTCAGGTATCAATCCAGTATGTTGATGATAAGCCAACTCGGATAGATACTGTGGTTATCTCTTCACAGCATAACCCTGATGTGAGTCATGAAGATCTCCAAGAGGGAATTATCGAAGAGGTTGTAAAGCCGGTTCTTCCAGCGGAGTTGATCGACAGTGAAACCCGTTATCTGATTAACCCGACCGGCCGTTTTGTGGTTGGTGGCCCTATGGGTGATTGTGGCTTGACTGGGCGGAAGATCATTGTTGATACCTACGGTGGCCAAGGATCGCATGGCGGAGGTGCTTTCAGTGGTAAAGACCCTTCAAAGGTCGACCGCAGTGCTTCATACATGGCACGCTACGTTGCTAAAAACGTTGTTGCTGCAGGATTGGCACGTAAGTGTGAGGTGCAACTGGCTTACGCGATTGGTGTGGCTGATCCCGTTTCCATCATGATTAACACTTTTGGCACTGGCAAGATACCTTCTAACAAGATAGCTGATATCATTCGTGCTGAATTTGATATGCGTCCAGCTGCCATTATTGAGCAACTCGATCTGCTCAAGCCAATCTACCGCCAAACTGCCGCTTATGGCCACTTTGGGCGTGAGCTTCCTGGGTTTACCTGGGAGGTGACGGATCGAATTGATTCTCTCCGCGATCGTGCTGGTTTGTAGCCACGTGTTGCGGCATTAGTTTTTTTGTTCAATTAAGCAGGCAGGCCACAATGGCCTGCCTGCTTTTTGTCGTCAGGGTTAATCTCTGTAGCGCTTCAAAACATCCTGATACTGATCGATTCTACGGTCACGAAAAAATGGCCAGATTCTTCGGGTGGATTCAATCTTACTGAGATCGAGTTCAACAGTGAGGACACTGTCTTCCCCTCCTGCCGTTACGACCATCTCTCCCTGACAACCGCAGACAAAACTATTTCCCCAGAACTGTGCTCCCGCAGTTTGACCACTTGGATCAGCCTCAAAACCAACCCGATTAACAGCAATAAGCGGGAGGGCGTTTGCAATTGCATGGCTACGTTGAATTGTAATCCAGGCATCCTTCTGACGTCGTTTTTCCGCTATACAATCATCTGGATCATAGCCAATGGCTGTTGGGTAGATAAGTATCTCAGCCCCTGCAAGGGCCATCATTCTGGCTGCTTCTGGATACCACTGATCCCAGCAGACCAGGACCCCCAGTGTCCCAACTGAAGTTTGAATCGGTTGAAAACCGAGATCACCGGGGGTGAAATAAAACTTTTCATAATATCCTGGGTCATCCGGAATATGCATTTTGCGGTAGGTTCCAGCAATGCTGCCATCCTTCTCGATGACCACCGCTGTGTTGTGATAGAGGCCTGCTGCGCGGTGTTCGAACAGAGACAGGACGAGAACAACACCAAGATCTCTAGCAAGAGTTGAAAACTGTCTTGTCGTTGCTCCGGGAATAGCTTCTGCCAGGTCGAAATTATCGGGATTTTCTGTTTGGCAAAAGTAAAGACTCGAGTGTAATTCCTGAAGAACAATTAATTCCGCTCCACGGGTTGCTGCATCCTTAATCCCTTTGATGCTTTTGTTGATATTATCTTTTCTATTGGCACAGCAACTCTGCTGGACGAGGCCGACTGAGAGATTTCTCATGCTAAAACTCCTGCAGGGAACTGCATGGTAATACAGTGTAGTGAACCATGTTGTTTGATTAATGGGAGACAATCAATGCCGATGACTTCACGATCAGGAAACGCCTGTTGAATCACTTTTAAAGCTTGTTTATCGGCCGGGTCTTGATAAATGGGAACCAGAACCGCACCATTGACAACAAGGTAATTTGCATATGTCGCTGGTAGGCGTTCCTCCCCGTTATATCGAGCCTCAGGCCATGGGAGTGGGCTTAAGCGGAAAGAGCTTCCCTCTCGGGTTTTGAATTCTTTTAATTGCTCTTCCATTTTTTTTAATTGTAAAAAATGCTCATCCTCAGGATTATTGCATTGAACATAAAGAATTGTTGATTCAGGACAGAGCCGTGCCAGTGTGTCGATGTGGGCATCGGTGTCATCACCTGCAAGTTCGCCAGAGTCAAGCCAGAGAAACTGATCGATACCGAAATTTTGAGCGAGCTGAACCTCAATATCTGCCCGAGTGAGGTTTGGATTTCGATTGTGGTTCAGCAGGCATTGTGAGGTTGTTAGAAGTGTTCCGTGACCATCAACTTCAATACTTCCACCCTCAAGAACTAGATCAATCTCTTCTCTTTGGTTTGGTTTAACGATGTCCGACTGATTGAGCTGCGCCGTAACTCTATTGTCCTTCTCCGCGGGGAATTTATGCCCCCAGCCATTGAATGTAAAGTCTAACTGTCTTAACTCATCGCCATGGAATACAGATATAGGCCCGAAGTCACGTGCCCAGGTATCGTTCGTGTCTGCTTGTAAAAAATAGATATTGGACAGACTCACTCCTGCATCAGCCAATTTGAGTTGGACTTTGTCAGGTGACGGACTGACGATGATAGCGGCTTCAAAACGGACGATCTGACGGGTGATGTTCAGATAAACCTGTTCAACCTCATCGAGCAGGTCGACCCAATCTGTATGCTCGTGTGGCCAGGCTAGGAGTATGGCATCTTGCTGTTCCCATTCTGCAGGGAGACGCGATTTACTTTGTTGAGACAACATCTTTTATCGCACCTATTATTGATAGAGAGTGTGTTCCAGAAGGATCTTTAAGCCGATAAGGATCAGCAGGATCCCTCCACTCACTTCAACCCGGAATCCCCATCGGGCTCCAAGCCTGCGTCCCAGTAGCATTCCAGCGACGGTAAGTGTTCCGGCCGTTAAACCAATTATTAAGGCTGGGGTCCAAATTTGTATACCAAGGACAGCAAGGCTGAGGCCGATAGCGAGTGCATCAATGCTCGTTGCGATGGACAGCATGACCAGAGATAAGCCTTTGGTTGGATCTGTTGTTCTAGGCTCCTCAGAATCTTGTTGAAGGGCATCCCACAACATCTTTACACCAACACAAAAAAGTAGGCCGAATGCAACCCAGTGGTCAATGGCTTCAATCTTTTCTCTCAGGCTGATTCCAGCCAACCATCCCAGGATCGGCATGAGAGCTTGAAACAGGCCGAAGTGAAATCCAAAACGGAATAGATGTCGACCAGTCAGGTGAGGAAGTGTCAGTCCTGCAGCCAACGCCACTGCAAAAGCATCCATCGCCAGAGCCAGAGAAATGGTCGTCAGGGTTAAGATATCCATAAATTCATCAATCGCATCAGCTTGGTTAGAAAAGAGGTTATTTTTGCATCAAATGGAGCAGAAAGGAATGTTGTTTTTTTGATGAAGGGCTTTTGTCTAAGGAGAAGGTTGCCCAACAGACAACCCTCTCCGGTCAACATTTGTTATTCTTCTACGATCAACGTTGATTCAATAATGATCGGCTCTTGTGGAACATCTTGATGATGACCGTTGTTTCCAGTTGCTACCTTGGCAATTTCATCGACGATGTCCATTCCCTCAGTGACCTGACCGAATACTGCATAGCCATAACCGCTCGCTGTTGTATTCTGGTGGTTGAGAAAGGTATTATCAACCAGATTGATGAAAAATTGGCTTGAAGCACTATCAACGATCTGAGTCCGGGCCATCGCCAAGCTGCCACGAATATTTTTTAAGCCGTTACCAGCTTCGTTTTTGATTTCCGCAGAAGTTTTTTTTCTGTGCCATATCGGTGGTGAACCCACCACCTTGAATCATGAAGTTGGGAATGACACGATGGAAGATTGTTTTGTCATAAAATCCGTCACGGGCGTAATTTAAAAAGTTTTCGGTGCTGATTGGGGCATCCTCAGCGTTGAGTTCAATAACGATCTCCCCTTTATTTGTCATCAGTTTTACAATTGGTTGGCTCATTTGACAATCTCCTTAATGGGTATGTTTATCCAGACACAGCTCTGCATATGAATTTTAGTAAGGGGGTATAATGCCGCGATCTGCAGTTTAATTTCAAGAGGGGATTTTCTGAAAGTTGATCTTTGTTGCATTATGAGTGATCAACAGTTGTTCCACGTTGTAGTATTTTGGTGAACTGATCATTTGGTACAGGCTTGCTGAACAGATATCCCTGGTAAATTCGACAGCCTTTTTCTTCAAGGAAGTTGAGCTCAAATTCAGTCTCCACTCCCTCTGCGATAACTTTCAGGTCAAGGTGTTTGGCCATGGAAATGATTGTATCGACAATGGCTGCATCACTGATATCTGTTTCGATATCGCGAACAAAAGATTGATCAATTTTTAAAATGTCTAGAGGCATTTTTTTCAAATATGCCAGTGATGAATACCCTGTTCCAAAGTCATCAATGGAGAGTTCCACTCCGAGTTGCTTCAGCCCTTGCATTTTTTCGATCGTGTCAACGATATTATCGATAACCATCCCCTCTGTCAGTTCTAACCCTAACGTGGATGGATCTGCACCGGTCTCTTCAAGAATTGTGTTGACGTGACTGATGAAATTAGGTTGCCGGAACTGGCGTGGACTCACATTAACCGCCAGGTGACTGATCTTGAGTCCCATATCACTCCATTGCTTCAAATGCTCACAGGCTGCGCGTAAAACAAACTCCCCGATAGGAAGGATCAACCGGTCGCTTCTGCAATTGGGATAAAGGTCGCTGGTGAAATAAAGCCTTTGGTCGGATGACGCCAGCGGGCCAGAGTTTCAGCTCCGATAATTTCACCCTTGCAATTAACCTGTGGTTGAAAGTATATGCTGATCTCATTCCGCTCCAATGCGAAACGTAACTCTTTTTCAATGGCCAAGCGTGAATCCGCAGCTGTTTGCATGCTGGGCAAAAAGAATCGTATGGTGTCTCGGCCATCATCTTTAGCACGGTACATCGCTGTATCAGCATAGCGTAAAATATCATTGCCCGATTCCTGACCTTTCAGTCCGGTAGGAAACATGGCGACACCGATACTGGGAGTGACATGCAGTTCATGTCCTTCAATTTTATACTTCTCTGCCAGACGGACCTTTATATTCTCTGCTTTACTTTGTGCTGCTGCTGCTGCCTGTTCTTGATTTGTTCCTAGGTCAGATAGAAGCATGACAAACTCATCGCCACCAAGGCGGGAGACTGTATCCTCCTGTCTTAAGTCTGCAATCAGTCGTTGTGACACTTCCTTCAATAATGCATCGCCGATGGGGTGGCCGAGAGAGTCATTGATATTTTTAAAACGGTCGAGATCCAGATAGAGCATTGCTCCAAAATGATCGTATCGACGAGCTCGGGAAATGTTCTGTTCCAAACGATCGAGCAGCAGACGACGGTTGGGGAGTTCTGTCAAAGCATCATAGTAGGCAAGATATTCTATCCTGGCTTCCGCCTGTTTACGATCAGTGACATCACGTAAGGTGGCACATATTTTTTCCCTATTCGTTCTTGATCCACTTTGATAGCTAGCATTCAATGAGCAGGGGATGAGTGTGCCATTTCTGTCCTGAAGATAAAGTTCGTAGTCAGTGATTCGGTCTTCATTTTTAAGTCTCGTAATCAGGTGTTCACGATCCTTTAAAGAAGGGAAAATCTGCTCAATATTGGTCTGCAGAATATCTTCACGAGTGTATTGCGATAAATTGGAAATCGAAGGGCTGATTTCTGTGATCTGACCATCGAGATGTACTTCAAGATAAACGTCCTGTAGATTCTCAAAAATCGAGCGGTATTTGCCTTCGCTCTCTTTAATTTTAATATGCGAATGATTGAGGTCATGAATGGCTTTTTGAAGAGCTTCTGTCCGGCGCGTAACTTCCTCTTCCAAATGTTCCTGATATGCACGGTTTTCCACAATCAGGCGTGAACGTTCCAGAGCTTGGTTGATGGCGTGAAGAAGGGCCGACATATCTTGGATCGGTTTGAGCAGATAGTTCCATGCCCCGCGGCGAATAGCTTCAACGGCGTCACCAATGACTCCGGTTCCAGAAATGACGATAACAGGGGTGTCTGGAGATATTTTACGGATTGTTTCAAGGACTTCCAACCCATCAACTTCAGGCATTCGCAAGTCGCATAAAACCAGATCGGGGGATTCTTTGGTAAATACTTCAAGGCCTTCACGTCCGTTGCTTGCTTCGAGAACATGATAATCGAAATCTTCGAGGAATAGTCTAAAGCTATCTCGGATATTTTCCTCGTCATCAATTGTCAGGATGACCTGTTTTTTTCTGTGCTCCATACCTGAATCCCTGTGCCTTCTTAAACATGCGCACTATCGATGTAGTTTTAGTGCAACTCTCTGGATGCTTTTGTTAGATTCTCATTTGCTGAAGTTTATTATTATGCCGCGTGTCTCCCTGTTGGTCAAATTTAATTTTAAAAAAAATGCATGAATACTGACAAATTAACGGGTTCTGTCTGCGTGATAATCACTTAGATATTAAAAATAAAAGAAGTTATTAATTAAATTGTGGATACTACTATTATCGTTCCTCTGTGTATCAACTGACATTTTTTCTATTTAAAGATCACCAGTCAGAGCTTGTAGCGTGAAAAGTTTTGGGTTGATCGCTTTGATCGTACTGATGATTTCCAAAAATTTGGGATAATCGACCTCTTCTTCAATGTCAGATCCCTGAAAAAAAATATATCCTTTTGGTAGTGTACTGTATTGACCTTGATGGAGCAGGGAAATATCAACCAGATCATTGACGCGTCCACTGGTCTCCCATGGGTCTCTATAGTTATGTTGTCGAGCGATTATTTGCAGAGCAAGACCGTTATCAAAGATTGCTTTGACTTCAAAGGAAAAATCTCTTGGTGCTCCATAATGATCATTCCGCAGAGCGCGGCTCCTGACTCGCGCCCCTTGTTTTTCCAACTCTTGTTGGACGACCTCTTCCGACATTGGCTGTTGCTGTTCCATCAGCTCTCCTTTGTTTCTTCAAGTTTGAGTTCTATGCCCCAATCGACAGGTTTTTTTCCTTCAGGTGAAAGGACCCAAAGAGTAGGGATGTCTGATTGTTCTGGTGCAGGGCCGAAGCCATCGGTCAGGTAAATCAATGCCGCGGGACGGGGTTGCATTGTTTGAGCATATTCGAAAACGGGACGCAGATCTGTAAAACCACCACCACGGTAAATTTCTGCAACCTGAGGGTGACCACTGAAATGATCAATTCTTTGGATGCGGCTTCCTGCGTACAGTACTGTAATGCGGCTTTGGCGACTCCGCGAAATCTGCATCAGTTCTTCTGCAAAGTTTTCTCTTAAGGCTTGAGTATCTGTTGAGTCACTGACATCAATGCCGATCACTAAGTTTAAAAATTGCTGTTTACGAATTCCGGGCGTTCCCTGACCGAATCGACGGTGAGGTCGTTTCCACGTACCTGTTCTGCCAACTCTCCCCGCTGTGCCAACAAATTGACGTAGAATCTGTTGCCATGGGATGGTTGCTGGTTTTAAAAAATGCTGAATGAGCTGAAGTAGCTCTCCTGTTGTTTCACTCTGACTCCTCTTCCAGGCGGTCTGAACCATTTGACGAACAACTTGTTCAGATAGAGCTTTAGGGGTTCGATCCGCTTCGTTCCAATATTGGTGATCATCAATGGTGTCAATTTGATCTGTTGGTTGAGTTATATCCGTTCCTTGGGCAGTCTTTTCACCCTGATTCTGTTTGTTTTGGTCACCAACGCCAGAGCCGGTTTGATTTCCCAATTGTGAGATGAGCAAGAGACTTGCATAATATTCCTCGGCCGACAAACCTGCAGAAAGGCGAAAGCGATGCGGCATAGGGGCTTCACGTGGTAAATTTTCAATCCCTGGGTTGATCGCGAGGTCACAGGCCAGATTCCAGAGTCGTTCATGACGCTCTTTGCGCCGGCTAGGGTGAAGATGGAGGATATGCTTGATGAGATGTTCAAGCAAAGCTTCCTGTTCTTCTGCAGAAAAGATCGCAAAGTGATCTGGATCGACAGACAGAGTAGGGACAGCATCTGACAGGGTTACGGCAACCGCCTTGGCTCCACTGTGACGTCGCCTCCGAAATTGAAGTAAAAACTGTCCATAGAATGGACGATTTTTTAACAGTCGAACGATGGCATCTTGTAATGGGCGCATTGTCTCAGGCAACATCCTGGCTAATTTGGCGGATCGCTTCAAGGATCGTCCCGTCATATTTATCCTGGCATAGAACATTCGCAATAACAGGGATTCGTAGAAGTGATTTTACTAGACCAAAACGCATATCGCGTGGGAGAATAGCAATGTAAGAAATGAGGTTGTCCTGTTGATCCTCTTCGAGCTGAGAGTTGTTTTGCAGATGTGAGACGATATCACTCATGGTTGCCGCTTGTATGTCGTCACGTTGTTGTTCTGCCTGTTCAGAAATTTCGGTCCAACGGTTGAGAATATCGTCAGTGATCAGAGGTTTCTGGTGCCGTTCTGCGCACCATTGTAAAAAGCTGACCGCAGCCTCACGGCCGATAATACCGCTATACACTTCCATTTCCAGCTCTTTCGGGAAACGACAGTTTTCTTTGAGTTTGCTGACCATTTCCCAAGCTCGCTCTGAGGGTTCAATCTGCATATCAAAACTGGCAATATTAGTCGATAAGAGCTGCTGATTCCCGGCAATAAACTGACGAACTTGAAGATCAAAATTTTGTAGATGGGCAAACTGAGACCAGCATTCAGCATCGGTTTCTACTTGGATGACGACCATCCGATCGAGCAGTGCTCGATCCAGGGGAGCCACCTGATAGCTGCCATCCGGTGGATTGATAGCGACGACAACACGGTGATGTGGTGCCAGTTTGTGAGTATGCAAAGCCCTTTGCTGGCCCTCGGATGGGGGTTCAACAAACTGAAAGATTGCCTGAAGTGTATCTTCTTGCTGTGCTCGGTTGAGCTCATCACAGTGGACGACAGTGGACGCGGCATCATCTAATGGCCACCAGCTAGGACGGGACCAGTGCATGGTTTCATTGTCCCGATAGGGAATACCGACCAGGTCACCGACTTCCATCTGACCCAGGCGTAAAGGGATATAGGTATGAGCGATTTCACGGCAGACCTGAATAATTCCAGCTGTCTTTCCGACGCCTCTATGCCCGACAACGCAGGGTGTCAAATCCGTTTTTGTTAAAATTTCTTTCAGGACAGTTTTCATTTGCTCAATGTTCATTTTTCTGGTCTCTCCATAATATGTTACTCAAGTTGTCAACTATTGATAGCATAGAGTCTAATACTGGGCAAGCTGACAATATTCTTTATAAAAAAGATAAAAATCGCCCTGAACTTTGCCTTTCTGACAACTATCACCGATAATTGATAAGAGCTGCTTCCACCTGAAAGGGCGAGAGAATGATTATCATGACCCGCTTATCGATTTTACTCTTTTTATTCTGCTTTGCAGTGTTTATTTCACCATCCCAATCTCAGGACCTTGCTGCATTGATCAAACAGGTCGAACAACAATATGTTGGCGAATCGTCTATTTCAACAGTTGATATGACTGTTGTGACTGGTCACTGGGAACGTCATTTGAGTATGGAGTCCTGGTCTGTAGGGAGAGAACATTTCCTGATCCGCATTCTTGAGCCTGCTAAGGAAAAGGGGGTGGCTACGTTAAAGGCTGATCGAGAAGTCTGGAACTTTCTCCCAAAAGTTGATCGAGTGATTCGTATCCCACCATCAATGATGGGGGGCTCGTGGATGGGTAGTCACATCACCAACGATGATCTGGTTAAAGCGAACCATATCGATGAAGATTATGATTTTACCTTACTAAAAGAGGATTCTGAGCAATGGGTTATTCAGGGGATTCCGAAGCCCGATGCTCCGGTTATCTGGGGGAAGATCATTTATCAGGTTGAAAAAAAAGATTTGATACCGATTCAGATCGAATACTTTGATGAGGAGGAAATTCTGATTCGGAGAATTCTATTTGATGATGTCCAAACAATTGGTGACCGGACTGTGCCTCTAAAATGACGGTTTTACCGATAGAAAAACCGGATGAAAAAACGGTGATGCACTACCGCAATCTGAAGTTTGATGTTGATCTTGACCTTAGCTTTTTTACCCTGGCCCAGTTGAAAAGAAGACGCTGATGCTCTACTCGTTAGCCATGCGGAATATTTGGCGAAATCGCCGCCGAACGCTGCTGACACTGTCTGCAATGATTGTTTCTTCTGCGTTGTTGATCTTAGCTCTCGGGGTTTTTTCCGGGATGTTGCGTGATATGCTTGCGACTGCAACAGAGCAGTATTATGGTCATCTTGTGATCAGTTCAAAGGATTATCAGGATGACCGAGATATGTATCGCTACTTTCCTGAAAAACCTCTTCCTCTGGGACTCTCTGGACGCGAGGAGATGCTTGGTGCCTCTCCACGTTTGAGGAGTTTCGGGTTACTTTCCCATCAGCAGGACAGTTCTCCTGCTGAACTGTTAGGAGTTCAGCCACAGCGAGAGCGGCAAGTGACCGGTTTGCAGGACTCACTTGTCAGTGGTCGTTATTTGAATGACAACGATTTAAACGGAGCTGTGGTTGGCGCAGGGCTGGCCCGCCGCCTGAATCTTGTGCCAGGAGATCAGTTAGTTTACGTGACTCAGTCAGCAGATGGTTCAATAGGGAACGATCTGATAACGGTCAAAGGAGTCTTTTCTACCGGTGATATCGGTCATGATAATGCGTTGGTTCTTGTGCCTCTGCGCTGGTTACAGGATGTCATGGTCTTGCCCGGGCAGGTTCATGAAATTGCGATACGGATTGATCAACCCCTGAATTCAGCTGCCTTTGCCAGGCAGATTCAAACTCACCTTCCCGAAGAGCTGGAAGCCCTTGACTGGGGGCAGATGTTGCCGGAAATGCGTGAAGTTGTCGCCAGCTACAACGTATCACGTATGATTATTGTGACGATCCTTTACATCGCGACAGGCCTAGGGATTCTCAACACGTTTTTTATGTCAGTTATGGAACGGACTCGCGAGTTTGGTGTTTTGATGGCCGTCGGAATGCGACCTGGACAGGTGCGCGCAATGGTTCTTCTGGAAACTTTGTTCATGGGCTGTCTGGCTTTGGTGTGTGGGGCTGTGATTGGTCTGGGATTGAGTTTATATATGGCCCTGGTTGGGATTGACCTATCAGGAACATTGACACCAATTACTTATGCGGGTGGGACAATATTACCGCGGCTGCATGCTGTGATCGAACCTGCTAATATTCTGATTCCATCAATCTGTCTGTTAGCTATCTGCCTTCTTGCTGGGTTTCTTCCTGCCAACCGTGCTGCTCGTATGCTACCGGTGGTGGCGATCAGGGAGGATTGATGGATTTACTAAAACTCGCCTGGAAAAACCTCTGGCGTAACCGGCGTCGGACATTGATTACTTTGGCAGCTCTCAGTTTGAGTCTGATGTTAATTCAGGCTGTCCATAATCTTTCATACGGGGTTTATCAGACCATGATTGATAGTGGGGTGCGGGCTGGATCAGGACATTTGGTTGTCTATCAGCAGGGTTATCTTAAAAGCCGCGATGAGCGTTTGGCTTTTAACCCTGATCGACTCGTTGATGATATTGCTAAGCTTCCTGGTGTTCAAACTGTTTTGCCACGCTTGTATTTGCCGGGATTAGCACAATCCAGTCGCGAGAGTCGAGGAATCCTTTTGACAGGGGTCGATCCGCAGATGGAAAGAGTTGTGAATCCATTTGTGAAAAAATTACCGCTGGATGGTTGGCTCCCTTCGTTAGATGGACGCGAGGCGATTCTCGGGAGCCGTTTGCTGAAAGAATTGCAGCTGAAGCCAGGCAACAAATTTGTTGTCACTATGCAGCATCAATCGGGAGAGCTCGTCAGTGAAATGCTGCGAGTCCATGGTGTGGTGACCACAGGGGTAAAGAATATCGACCGATCATTACTGATGGTTGGACGCAATAGAGCTGCTAAGTTGGTCGGTATGGAAGGGAAAATTCATGAGCTGGCAGTGGTGCTGGACCATCAGAACTCCGAAGAGAAAGTCTTCCCTCTCTTTCATCGTCTTCTTGAAAAGCGCATTGACGTGGCCGGTTATACCTGGGAAGAGGCCATGCCGAATTTGTATAATGCGATCCGGCTCGATTACGCCAGCCAAAAGTTTATTTTTGTAATTATGATGCTGATCGTTGCCATTGGAGTCATCAATACTCTCTTGATGTCTGTGATGGAGCGGTTTCGTGAGTTTGGAGTGATCCTGGCTGTCGGCGCCAGTGCAATGCGCCTGAGGATTCTTGTTATTCTTGAAGCTTTGCTGTTAGGGCTGGTCTCAATGGTGATTGGAACTATCCTCGGGGCTTTAGTCACCTGGTATCTGGAATCCGTTGGTATTGATATGCGGACCTTTGTCAGTGAAAGCTTGGAATTTGGTGGCGTTGTTTTTGATCCGATTATGCGAGCAGCTTGGGATATCCCCTGGATGCTGAAAATATCATTTTATCTATTGTTTCTCTCTTTAATGGCAGCAGTTTATCCGGCTATTAAGGCCGGCCGAATAAGCCCCGTTGCGGCAATGAGGCATCATTAAACGTTCCAGTGCAGAGGTTGCGTAAGTTATGGCATTAATTGAATTGAAAGCGGTCAATAAAATATATCCGTTAGGGAGTCAGGAAGTTATCGCTGTGAACAACTTTTCGCTGAATATTGCGGCGGGCGAATTCTGTGTTCTGGCTGGACCATCAGGTAGCGGGAAAACAACTCTTTTAAATATGATCGGTTGCCTAGATCAGCCGACCAGCGGTGAAGTCTGGTTAGATGGGCTGAATATGACCAGTGCCTCCTCTAAAGCTTTATCAGAGATCAGGCTTAGTAAGATCGGCTTTATTTTTCAGTCGTATAATTTGATTCCAGTTTTGACGGCAGCAGAAAATGCTGAATTTACTCTGATGCTCCAGGGGGTTGACAAACAACGACGCCGATTACAGGTCCGGCAATTGTTCTCTGAACTGGGACTGGAAGGTCTCGAAGGGCGAAAACCATCTGATCTTTCGGGAGGCCAACAGCAGCGGGTTGCCATTGCCAGAGCTATGGCCTCTCATCCTTCAGTGATTTTGGCCGATGAACCAACAGCCAGTCTTGACTCTCAAACTAGTGAAGAACTCTTGGCTTTGATGCAAAAACTCAATGAAGAGCAAGGGGCGACGTTTGTCTTCAGTTCACACGACCCTCTCGTCATCGGTCACGCCAAGAGAGTCGTCCGTCTGCTGGATGGACATCTGGAGATCGATGAATGACTTTTCGATCCGTTTTTATCCTCCTGATTATCATGATCTGTAGTCCGTCTGCGTGGGCAGTAAACTTAGATATTTCGACCGGTGGATCGATAAAGTCACTCAATTATTTTTTGGATGATGGTCCTCTCTCGAAAAACAATATACTATCAGCGGACAGTTTTCGACTTGATCTGAAAGGCCGCTTTGGAGCCGCCACAGAGGTTGAGTTTTCTTTGGAGCAACGTCTACTATGGGCTAACCGCAGTGGGGGAGTCGGACTCAATCCGAATACTGTTAATCGCTACTTCGATTTGGAAACGGTTCAGAATGATGGTGGCAAATTAAGCGGCGCAACTCAGGTCGATCGATTCAGTTTTCATGTTGACCATGGATCTTTTTCTTGGACTTTGGGGCGTCAGGCTATTGGCTTTGGCCGGATCAGTCTCTTCTCTCCTCTGGACGTGATCGCACCTTTTCCACCCGATGCCCTTGATATTGATGTGCGTCCAGGTGTTGATGCCGTGAAAATAAATCGCTATTTTGGGCTGGCTGGTCAATTGGGAGGGGTCGCTGTCTTTAGTGATGAAACAGATGACCGCAGTTATTTGCTCACTGCGGGTGAAAATATTGCAAAGGTCGATCTGCTCTTTTTGGGGGGCGATTGCGCGGACGTCCCATGGTTGGGGTCGGGCTTGCGGGCGAGTTTGGTGCCGTAGGGATCAAATCTGAAATCAGTTGGTATCGTGGTGCTGATGTCGGTCAGCCAGGTGGCGATTTAAAAGAACACTTCAGTGTCGCAGCCTTGAGGGGTGGTACCGATTTGACAACGGATTAATTCTCATTGCCGAATATCTTTATAACGGTTTTGGCAGTCAGGACCCTCAAGGATATGTAGCTGTTGCGAATTCTGCTCCCATCAAAGAAGGGCTTGGTTTTCTTCTCGGTCGTCAATATGTATTGCTGGGACCTTCCTATCAGATGCATCCTCTTGTGACGCTGAATGGATTGATGATTTACAATATCGAGGATGAATCAATACTTTTCAGGCCGCTTCTTGCAGTCTCTTTATCAGATAACCTTCAGATGGATCTGTTCTGGTCTTTTACCGCTGGGCGACAACCCAGTCGGGATCAATTGACTGGGTTGCCTCTTGATCCGGAGTGAATTTGGAATCTCTGGCAGAGTAG
>JDSF01000422.1_pt1 | contig 15769 bp, 22 predicted proteins | sample 199441 | NCBI WGS metagenome assembly JDSF01 (sample SAMN02592751, study PRJNA231836) | bioreactor metagenome | isolation source: continuous culture bioreactor denitrification-DNRA | place: Germany: Bremen
TTACAAAAATGAGGTGATCTATTGATAAAGATGACACAACAAATTGTCACAATGCTTTGTGCAGTTGTTTTCATAACTTCTATTGGGATCCTTTTAAAAAAATTCTTAGGCGTTCCCGATATTGCTATTGGTTATTACGCTGGGTTTGCAACATGTTTCATATATCATTTGTGGAAAAAGTAGAGTAAGAGGTGATTCTATGAACAGAAGCATATTAAAGAAAAATCTAAGTGTGAGTATCTACATAGCATTAGTACTGTTTGGAATTTCTGTTAAGTACTTTTTTTCCTGATTTTATTGGTGGTTATTTAGCAGGGCTATGCACGGGTTTATTTTGTAGTGTATTGAAAACTGAGAAAGGGGATAACGCATAAATGAACAAAGAAAAGCTGTTACTATTCATAGTTATTTTTGCTTGGGGCGTTTGGGGCATATTAGAAAAGAAAATCTTAATGTACACAAATGCGGGGTCATACCTGTTTGTATATGCAATTGCTCAAGGCGTAATAGGGATACCGTTCTATTACTTTGTTTTTTAAATCAAAGAACCAGGCGTTCGTTGTCAGTAAGGAAATGATAATACTAACGATAGTCCTTACAGTCATACTTGCTATCAGTTATTTAGCCCATGCAGCGTTATTAAAAAATGGAGCTGCAGGCAGGGTTATATCTATGACTGCTGTATATCCTGTCGTTACTGTGTTGTTGTCTGCTATGTTTTTTCAAAGAGACCATGACACCCCAATCAATTGGTGGTGTGTTATTTATTTGTGCAGGACTGGTTTTAATTTACTGAAGATTTTAGAATATCTTGATACGAACAAACAATGTCATGTGGGGGCTTATGCGCGCCCATTTTTTAAATTCAAAGTCCTACAAAAGGAGTGGATAATATGTATATGGAAAAATTAACGATCAATAGTAAAGTTGAATGAACTTCAGAAGAAATTAAAGCTGTAGAAAGAGAAGAAGGCTTCAAGATACTCGAGCATAATTTGATCGAGGAGAAAGAAGGAAAGTATGTATATGAAGCTTTAGTAGAATGGCAAAAAAAAGAGAGACTTAAAAAAGGTAACACATGTATATGAATATGGCGTGTTCACTAAGACAGAATCGAGTTATTACAATTGTTTTGATCCAAGCTATCCATTTGATCTAGTGTGTAAAAAGATCCCTGTAGAAGGCGTTAAAGGAAGAGGTGACGATAAGTACTTCTTTAATCATAGAAACATCGAGGGAAAGGAAGTCCAAGCGGCAAAGGTTCATTGGGTAAATAGTGATAAAATTGTTGGCGATGGCTATTATTATACGTTTGAACCGTTAGAAAATGTTTCGGATTTTAAGCAGCGTCTAGTAGAAAAATTTAAAAGTGATATTGAGTACCAAGAGAAAAGTTACCGTAATTGGATGGCATACTATAACAAGAAAATCGAAGCTGCGGGATCTGAAGAGGTTTTAATTTATGAAGATCTAACTAAGCATTAATTTAGTGGATCCGCTGCATTTAATCTTGCAGCGGATCCATCATTAACAACTTATGCAGTTTAAATTCAGTTGAATGATCAATTTAAGAATTGGAAAAATCTCCTGCAATCCAGTTAACCACTTGGTTAAGAGCCTTTCTGCTATTGAAGCACACGGCGTTTGACCTGACTTTTCCTTCAAGATACTAACATAAGATTCCAGTATGTTCATGAAACTACGCAAACTTTATAATTCCGATCAAATGGTTTTAGATTAAAAAGAAACTCTAAACGTATTGATATTGGATAACACATTTAAGAAGTTTTGTTACTTTGATCAAATATGAAGAGTTGTAATAAAATAAGAAAAAACACTGATATAGAGCAAATTCCTGCATATTATTGGTGTTATAGAGTCAATTTGGGTGTTTTAATGTACAGAATGATCTTCAAAACCATAATATAAACTAAAATTCAATCATAAGTTCAGTGACATGTTCTTTCTCAGCTTCAACGTATGCTATAAATCCTGAATCAAGGTTTTCTTTTAACAAGATAGAATCAAATACTTCCAATACTTGGTTTCTAAACTCTTCATCATACTTTACATAGCCGAGATAGCTATATGCAAATGGATTATTCTCATTGTGACCATAAAAGTACGCTTTTAATAATGATTCTCCATTTTTTCAAAAAACGTTTTTCGAATAGAGTGGCTACATGTTCTGAGAAATAACCATCGCTGTGAAGTGCTATTTCGATAAAACTTTTTGAATCTAACGATCCAATACTTTCGAGTTGATCTAGGAGATAAGTCATATCGCCACCGTAGTATGAGTATAGATCTACATTCTTACCATCAATGTGAGGGTTTATTAACATAATGTTGAATAATTGCGTCATTTCTTGGAAATCTTGTTTAGTGTGTTCTTCTTTCAAAAGTAGTTCCTTAAAGCGTACTCTGACAGGACCATAAGTGTCATAGTCATTTTGAAGTAATAGTACATGGGGAATATTTAACTCTTTAATAGTGGTTTGGTTTACTTGACTGATTAATTCTTGATTTTGTGTTGAGAGAGCTTGAATTGTATTTTGCGCAACTTGATTTTGATCTGTAAGATGTTGAATAGCCTTATCAGCTTCATTTTGAGAGGCCATTAATTGTGATTCAAGATTTTTGATAAGTTCATCATGAGCTGCTAGTTGCGTAAGAAGATCAAGGTTTTGTCGATATTGGTATGCTCCTGCTAGAATACTTGTTATGACAAGTAGACTACCAATAGTGATAACTGATTTTTTCAGAATAGACATTTTTACTCCTCCAGATAGTTTGACATCATGCGTAGATGAAAAGTGTTCACAATATACTTACTAAAACTATACAATTTTATGAAAACAATGGCAATGCGAAAAATTACTTTTATATACATTTATGTATACTACTAGAGCTTAATGCATTCAAGTTAAAAGAAAATGGAGAATTATCAGTTTCTCAGGAATATCAACTATGAATATATCTAATGGTCATCAATACTTCGTAATAAAAAAACACACCCATTCCAAGCTAAAAAATAAACTAGCTGATTTGGGTGTGTTTCAGGATTCGAGGAATCATTACTGATTGATAAAAGTACTAGAGGAGTCTATTCTTCAACAATTGTAACAAGACCTTTGTGATTAGAATGGAATTCGATATAATCTACGATACTCTTAAGATCATTGTCAGAGACTCTAATACAGCCTAGTGTGTTCCACAGTCTATCTGGATTGGGATTTCTACCACCATGAATTTGTATACCGTCTCTTTTGTATACCTTTTCTGATTCATAGAATTGACCTTCAGTGCCACCGTGTGGACTCTCGATACCTACGAGACGAATTCGTTTATAAGGACCGTATTTAAATGGAAATACTTTCTCATCCTTTATAGTGTTTGCATGATGTAGATAGCCATAGCATCTTCCAAGTGGAGTATTGCCACCATCTTCAGTCCAACTTGTTGGTGAATTAACATCAGTAATGCCTTGACCCCTGCATGCACAAGTTTTGGTGAAGTAGATAGTATCACCTCTGTAGGCATGAAATTCAAGAACTCCGCGACGTTTGGTGCTGGATTTATTGAAAGTAACGTCAATCAACCAATCAAGTTTTGTTGTAGGATTGCTTGGTGCAAGTATACCATTTCGAATAACTGTTAAGTTGCCAAGTTCAATCTCAGCCACTATAAACTCAGTAATAGCCTTTAGGAATGTGTCACTATAGTCATGAAAACCGATTGACCTATCAGAAAAGTGTTGAGATACAATTGATGGATTTTCGTCTTTGAAACGTTTTGCGAGCATTCTACCAGTATAACCGTTCATTAGATCCATCTGAGTTTCTAGAGCAGGTCCAGCTGATAACTCCTCATAATGCTCAGTAGTCACTTTAGATATCTGAGTTGCAATAGTAAAGTCTTGTACGTTTGGATTGAAGCAATTGAGTACAGACCATAAAGCATGGCGTAGAGCATCACCCTTACCATTTTGAAGTGAATCGGGATAAGTTTTCTCAGCAAGAGTTTTGGCTTCTCCTGCACCTTCCCATAAATTAGTTGCAATGATAGAGTAAAAGAGGTCATAACCTGGATCGCCTTCTTTTAATGATTTTCCATTTGGGACAAGAACAAGTGCTCCTTCTGTGCATGCATGATAAGCTTTGACGAACTGTGACATAATATTCCTCCTTGAGAGTAAAAGTTATTTTTATAGGTAAAGTTGATCAACTTCATTAGTAAAGGACGTATGATAATGCAATTTTGTAAACGTAAGTGTGTTATTTTTTTTATTTCTGATACATAATCTAGAATTTGTTTAGTAATTTCAAGCTTTTCAGTTAGTTCTAAGATGATCTTTTGATATTTATGGTCGCGATCATCTTGGCGAATGTCTCTACGTTCTTGCGCTTTCAATATGTAGAATATGAGTACTATTGACAGAGCAGCCCAAATTCCTTGAGTTGATGCGAGGTTTAAGAGTTCATTAGGCACTAATATTCCTCCTTTCAATACATAGTTTAGTTCTTAAAGAACGAATAGCCCTATTCGATGTTTGATTGACTGCTTGGCGAGAGGTGTTGAGTAAAGATGCGATTTCTTTATCACTGCAGCTCTGAAAATACTTGAGTTCAATAATAAGCTTCTGATTTACAGAGAGATCATTAAGAAGGAGTTTCATTAGAAGATGATCTTCAAAACAAGTGCATTCAGATGCTGAGTCAATATACTCCTGCAGTGGTATTACATTTACTTTTTTTTCTTATCAACCGTCGAAGCAGATCAATTTTTTTTCTATTGAGTGTTTTGTGAATATAACTGATACATTGTGCTTCTGTAGAGTCATGTTTAAGAGATTTGTCGATTTTTTCAATAGATTCTAGCATAGCGATGATTAAGTCGGTGTTTGCTTCCTCATACTCAAGTTCTCGAGAGTACTTTGATATTAAGGGTTCAAATTTTTGTAAAATGAATTTCTTTGACTGTTGATTTCCATTTGCTGCGAATCTTATTTCTTTACGTAATTCCATTTTTGTCACTCTCCATTTTCAATTTAATATATAAAGACGTAAAAAATGGAAAAAATGTAAACTAGCAATAATAGAATAAAAAAAATGTAATAAATGGAACAGGATGTTGGACTGATCGAATAGTAAACTAAAGCGCACTCATAGCAGTGTGTTTTGTCTTATTTTGAGATGAAATTGGACTAGTTTTTCACCGTATGTTTTCATTTTGCACATTGCAGTTCGAAATGACTAAATTTTCAGACGATTCATTGATTTATGAGTAAAAAGTATGGTATATTGTGGGTAGGGAAAACTGTGATATTTTTATCAATCTTGGATTGGTGAGCAAGGAGTAAATGACACCTGAGACGTACATAATTTTATACAGAGAATGAATAAAGATATTTAATCGCGAGATAGCTTTTAAAAAAACTCCACTGAGTGAGGGTTTATTTAGCATCTCGTTTTTTTAGTGCCTAAAATGAAAGTTTTCTCAATGCATATTGTGAAAGGAGTGGTGCGATTGATTGTATAGAAAATTGAATCGGAAATCGTGACATTGCATAGCGTATTTTTCACTGGGGAGGAAAATGATTATGAGGATGAACGGTGCGATTGAATATCCTGTAGTACATGGGAACGATAATGATGAGATTAATATTGTTAAGTGGCTGAATGATCAATTTGAAGAAGTTTGGGATGATCCAAACTTTAAGTATAATGTTCCCTTCAGCTTTTACTATGTCAACAGCAAGGCATTTAGTATCAACTTGCAGCTTTCCCGTGAAGTTTTAGATGGAATCTTCCAGTCTCTCAGAGATTTTGACGTTGAGGTGGCAGAATGGGAAAAGGTGTATTGGTATAGAAGAAATGGACACGTGCCACCGAACGGAAGGGACTATACAGAAGTGATCAAGCGCGGACGCAAGTGGGCTAATAAGTTTTATTATAGCCAGTCTGAGTATTGTAGTAAGTACAAGTTTTCTAGAAACTGGCTTTCTAATGTAATTAATGGAAAAACATATCCTAAAAGAGACCTCTTGCTTAGAATGTGTTACTGCTTTAGGTTTGATATTGAAACTGTATATGGAATCTTAGAATCATACGGCCAAACTCTGTTTTGTGTAAATATGCGTGACCTAATTATAGACACTCATATAAGCAATAGTCTGTGGTCGATTGATGATCTAGAATTTGAACTTAAAAAGTATAAATGCACATCGCTTTTTACTTAATCTACATGTGCAAAATAATATGAAAAATTAGGCTATCATATAATCAGCGAAAGGAGGATTATGAAATATGGTGATACCTAATGAAGAAACGTGAGAAGTCATACAGCGAAGTGAGGTGAGAAAAAATGGCAAGCGATTCAGAGGGCTCTGGATTATGTGAGGATTCTTCAAAAATCGGCACTTCCACATCGTAGTTCGAAGGAATGAGAATTTTCTTTCGAACAGATGTGATCCAGAATGAATTCAAACGTCAATTGGAAAGATTATTTTCGGTAGTATCTATCGGCTCCAAAATTACTTTTGGTGTAATGGTGAATAGAATAAAAAGTGGAGGTATTTTATGAAGCTAGCAACGCGAGTTTTGATGTGGACTATGGTATTAGTTCTGATTATAGGGACGTCTTCAGTTTTCGCTTATCAGCATGAGCTAGATGGGTACGTGAAAACTTACAGTAGCGGCAAGGTTAAGCTGAAGTGGGACGAGCATCCAAGTGCCGATTACTATGATATAGGGGTGAGAAATCTTGATAACAAGGAAGCTGTTCACTTGTCACAGTGGTATGACGATAAAACGTTTTACTCTGATGATTTGTTCGGTAATGGGGATTATCGATTTTGGATTGGTGCATACACAATGGATGGTGATCTGATTATTCAGCAGACTATCAATAAAAGTATTAATAATCAGCCGGAACCGGAACCGGAACCAGAACCAGAACCGGAACCAGAACCGGAACCAGAACCAGAACCAGAGGATAATCGTAATCGTAATGGTATGGGAACATTAGAAAGTCTAACATATCCAATTTTGATCTTAGATGAAAAAATCGATGGATTTGTTGCAGAAGGTGAGAAGACTTATTTCTACTTTGAGCCTAGTAAAACAGGTTACTACAAAATCAAATCATATGGTGACTATGATCTTTCTGTAAAACTCTATGATCAAGATGATAGTTTCATTGGAAGTAATAATAATAGTGGCAGCGGAGATAATTTTAAGCTTAGAAAAAAGTTCTATAAAGGTAATTTTTACGAAATCGAAGTGAGAAATCGTGATAACGAGGATGCATATTTCAGAATTAAAGCTTATGATTAATCCTGTAACTTGTTATATTATGAATTAACTAAACGCGAATAGATAAAAAAGCCCGCATGCCATGAAAAGACTCTGAGTTTAACTTGGAGTCTTTTTATTTATTTAAATGTATGAAACGGAAACATTTAAATTGACCTCAAAAATCCAGGAGATTTGATCGAGCTCCGCACCGGATCCATGGATCTGCAGATATAAAGGCCGAACAATGTCATGACTGCAGCAAGTCTTTCTATTCTGAAGAACCAGGACAACGAAAAAATGGTGATGTCGTGCATGGCGCTGATGGCTGCGGAGTGAAAAATTGATCTAGATCAAAATCTAAACAGCCTTCAAACCTTTGAAAATACGTCGTGACGGGTCAAAATCACCCTTGTTTAGTATGGGGCATGGAAAAAGTCGAGTCACACCTGAAGCGTGAAAGCCTGAAGGGGCAAATATGAGAGATGGCCGGAAAGTACTTTGAAAAATGAAAAAGTTGGCTTAGAAGGGAAACTCCTGAAAAGTGCTGCAGGTGAGCGTGAAAATCGAGTACGACATTATTATAATTATATTTCACTGGCGTTGTAGTAGACGTCACAATCCAGAGTGGGATATTGTTAGAAATAGTAAACATAGAGAAAGTGGATCAAATTGAAGAATCCACTTTTGTTTACAAAGTAATGTATGTGATTAAGGTGCTAGGTAGAAGGATTACTTGGGATATTTTCTAGTAATGGAAAATATATCTCCAATATCGCTACTGGCAAATAACTTGGTTCTGAACTTCTCAGCTTCTTTCTTGCTATCATCAAAGGAAATGTCATGTTTATCGTTACTAATAATGTCGATCATAATGGTCTTAGCTTTGTGCCCTTTAATATAAGCAGCAGGAATTTGCTTTACAACTTTTTTTTACAGTCATCTAAAGTCAAGGAACCTAAATTCAATGGATTAATACGAATTTTGTATTGCATAACTAACCTCTCTTTCCAATCTATAGGTGATGAAAAATATTGTAATAAATTGTATCAAATGTTCTGTAATGTGTCTATTATCAAACTTAAGAACCAGGAACAATCAAATTAGTGCTACTGAACATGGAGCTGCATTGTAAAAATCCGAGTAGGACATTATGTTAATTATATTACACCGAAGTGCTAGAATGATCGTTTGCAAACTCATTGATATACATTTTGTATAACGAGTTATACAGAAGGATTTTATCGATATGTTGTTGAACTACTACATTCGAAGAGGTGATCCTATGAGCTTAAATTTAATTGAACTTGAAATACTAGAACGCTTATACAGAAGAGATCAAGATCGAGAACTTGAAACTGACTTCTCTAATACGGTATTTCCACTAGAAGGCAAGGCAGAACCACCACAGGAACTAGGATACTATCTCGCACGCCTAAAACGTGAGTACTACATTGATTATCCTGATAGTTCATTAAGAAGAGGTGGAGGAACAGATAACATTTACAAGTCTAACGTTATCATTATCTGGTGGGATGATATTCATTTGACGCGTAAAGGAAGAAACACTGTTGAAGAAAACAGAAAAACAGTGGTTGATAAGGTCAAAGAAAGTACTAAACGATTTGCAATAGATGTAGCAAAGGAAACACGCAAAAAGTTAATAGGATTACTTGCAGCTTGGATATTTGGAGCATTATCGTTATACGCATACTTGTTACTGACAGGAGGGCTAAAATGAGCAGTTTCAAAATTACAGGTCTAAAGGAGTTTCAAAAGAAACTCGAGAAGTCAATTGATGAAGCGAGTGGAAGTGTATCATTTGAGGAGTTGTTTGATCATGGTTTCATGGAAAAACATTCTGATTTTAAGACAATTGGTGAGTTGCTTGAACATCATGGAATCCAAGTGAACTCACAGGAAGAATTTGAAGCTCTAGACGATGATGTATTGGATAAAGCAATTACATCATCCTCAGATTTTGGATCTTGGAGTGAACTTTATAAGGATGCAGCTCAAGAACTTATTAAAAAACGTATGACAGAACAGGGATTTACTTTCAAATAGCCTTGATAAATTGACATAATGAAAGGGTGAATACTTTGATACAGACGATTTTCTTACACGCAAAAGAGTAATCGAAATTACAAGAGTATGCAAATGGCATGCTTTCCAAATTAGAAGGTGATTTTAAGGAATTAAAGCCATACTATGATACTGCAAATGATGAGCACTGCGCTGTTATCATTTATGATAAGGCTGAACTAAAGGAAGCAAATATATATTAAGCAAGTCGATAATGGGGCACTCAATGAGTGCTCCATTAAATGCGTAATGAAATACGAATTATGATTCTTCTTTCAGGAAATCATAGTTCGTGTTTTTTAGTGGCCAAGCTTCAAATTCACTTAAAAATCCAGGAGATCCGATCGAGTTCCGCACCAAATTAGTGTATCTGCAGATAAAAAGGCCGAACAATGTCATGACTGCAGTAAGTCTTTCCATCCTGAAGAACCAGGACATTGAAAAATGGTGCTGTCGTGCATGCAGCTGCAGGCTGAAGTATAAAACATGGTCCTGGTTAAAATTCGAACAGCATTCAAACCCTTGAAAATGCGTCGTGATAGGTCAAAAATACCCTTGCTTTAGTATGGGGCTCTCGAAAAGTCGAGTCGTACAGGAAGCTCTAAAGGCTGAAGGGTCAAATCTGAGAGAGGGCCAGAAAGCACTTTGAAAAATGAAAAAGTCGGCTTAAAACGGAAATTCCTGAAAATGCAATGTAGCTGCAGTGTGAAAATCGAGTACGACATTAATAGAATTATATTACACTGAGCGTCCACAAGGTTTCCAGAATATAGTACAATGATAAATGAGTGTAAGACGTTAAGTTATGGAATTGTGGGATCTGAGTGTAACATAATTTTTGGGGGAAACATGAATAATTTTGACAAGCTCTTGAAGGAGTTTGAGAACTATCTGAGATACAAGTCAAAACCGAGTGCTGAAAAAACCATTATTCAGTACATCAGGCATGTGAAGCAGTATGAGAAATGGCGCCAGGGCTTTAATGAGGAGCCATTTACAAAACTACATAGGGTTGAGGTGATTGAGTACCGAAACTATGACCGGATCCGCAACAAGAACGAAACGACAAACCGAAAGATGACGGCCCTGAAGACCTTCAATGATTATCTCATCGAGGAAGGGATCCAGGAGGACTTGGTTGTGCGTAACGCTGATCGGCTTGCTGAAGAAATCAAAGCGACATCACCAGCTGTGACGGATGTTGAGGATTATCTGCAGCTTGCACATGCAGCACGAAACAGCAGCAAGAAATTTTCATATAGAAATTCGGCCATTGTCATGCTGATTGTTGGGACCGGCATACGAAATGACGAGTGCTGCAATCTTCACGTTACAGATGTTGAGTTTTATACTGAAGGGGATGGCAGTATACGGATCCGTAGTGGAAAACGCAGCAAGGCCCGGACAGTTCGATTTGGATCCCGTGTGCGTGTTGAGCTGGAAGAATATCTGAAGAAACGAAATAATATGGTGCCTGCAGCAAAAGACGATCCGCATTTATTTGTGACCAGGCAAAAGAAGAAAGACGGATCATACCGGATCACAACGAAGACGATCTGGATGATCTTCTCAGAGATCCGTCATAAACCAGAAATGACAGTACACCAGGCAAGAGCTGTCCAGGCGACTTGGTTGTTAGAGCAGGATGGAATCACTGTGGCTGATGTAGCTGGTGCCCTTGGCAACAAGGTGACGTCTATGGATCCTTATTTACGATCCAATGAGAAGAAATTGAGAAAAGCCCAGGATGGGTTTGGTCAGATGAAAATGCCAAAAGAATAATAAAAATCTGACTGAGAGTATGAATACAAAAACGAGGTGGTATAAGTGGGTATTATAATATTAATTGCTCTGATATGTGCTGGTGGTTTGTTGTTGGCCATTAAAGAAGGATATGTACAAGGTGTTGATCAAATTTTTGACAGTTTCAAAGGATGTGTGACCAGCTTGGTTATTGTTGTAGTTGGATTGGCCGTTATTTTCTTTAGTATCACTGGTTGGTTTTCAAATAGAACCAGCACGAAGGAAGCTGCGCAGAGACTGGGCTTTGAATTCATGAGTGTGCAAGACTACAACGGTAGAAATACAATCGGTGGCGTTTTTAAAGACAGGGATGTTGAAGTTATAAAAGTCAATGAGAAAGTGGTCTTCATCGATGGGGATGATAAGTATAAAATGAAACTCGTCAGCATTGATAAAAGAGAGTTGGCTACATCTGTTTACTTTAAATACAACGGCAATTACATGAAGTTTATATTTCCGACGACTCAGGGCCGTATGAAATGGTTTTATGAACACCTGAAGGATCCTGACGCTTTTATGGAGATCATGAAAGAGAATGGTAGTTTGTAAGCTAGGTCGATTGAAAGCGATAATACTTAAAGTTTAGAATTGATATAAGTAACGATGTGTCGTTTTAGAGTGAAATTTGTATTGAATAAAATAATCTAATAAGTTTATGCAAATAGTTAAGGATCTATACTTGTGTTGATTTTGTATGGTCAGGTTAGATTTTTTAAGGAAGTGTAAAATGAATGAGAGATTTACGCATTACATAAAGGATAAGGAAAGAAAACTGGAGTATTTGAGGTTCGTATATATTGAAATGATAACACATGGTTTTATATTGACATGCAGATCATATGGTAAGGATGAGACGTGGATTAGGATGATGAGGAAGTTATTCAAACTATACGCGGGGTCAATTGGTGATGATGGTCGTATTATAATAGGAAAAATTCCTGAAGAGCACAGAGAAAGCTTAGCACGTCTTAATGATGTTGTTGGTGATTATCTGAATCGTAAGTTTGATAAGGCTTATACTGCTAGTTTTTGGAGTAAGGAAGAGTTAACTGATACGGCGTATGATGACTCAATGGTACTAAGAGGAATTAGAAGAATTGATTAAATAACAAAAAGACCTGAAGGGGTCTTTTTTTAGTGTAGAAAAGGAGTGTTTATGGACGGTATGGATTGGAATGGTGTTGGAAGTTTAGAATTTTCTGTTCCAGAGTTTGAGGAGTTTTTTCAGTCCCATGAATTAGAATTCATGCTGAAGTATCGGAAACTCTATAAAAAGGATATATCAGGCATGAGGAGTTGGCCATGCGGCGGTGCACCAGGGGCTGTTACTGTATTTCGTGATGATAGAACTGGTTGTCTAAAGTACAAATGGTGAATGTCGTTTGTAAGCTTACAAATAAAACTTGATAGCTTACAAACGATGTGTTATTATGAATGTGACCTTAAAAATAAGAAATGCATCTGATGGATTACCGGATGCTGAAAGGAGACTTATGAAGTATTCATTGGACAAGGCTGTGAAAGAAACCGAAGCACTTGGTTTAAGTAAAAGTCATATTTTGAAGCTTAATGACTTGATTGAATCAGGAAGAAGCACAGTTGAGAAAGGGATGGTTTTAGAAAACTTTATTGTAGAGCTATTTGGGAATAAGTATGGCACTGAACTTGCCGTACCCTGGAGCTTCTTTAACAGTGAGATAGGGAAAATGGTGGTCATGGTAATGGCTGATGTTCTAGCTGGTGAAAGGGAATATTCAGCAAGAGAAGTAGCTGAGATCAGGGGATGTTCTGTACAGACAGTTGCAAACAATGCTGAAAAGTGGGAAGGATTCAAAGAAGATAGTAGCATAACAGCACCTTGGAAATTTAAAGAATCCGCGCTGATAAAACATGGGATCTTGCAGAAAAAAAGTGAGTAGATTTTGTAGTAAAATGTAGTACCTGATAGACAACATTTGATGATTATTACGCATGTTGCAGCATGTGTAATTTATATCATCGGCAAGGGCGGCTGGGATTAAGGCTGAGATACAAATAGCGTCTGATTTCAGACGCTATCTAGAAAATAGTGAGGTGATGAATGTTATTCATATTATTGGCATTCGCATGGATAGTATCGATAATGCTATACGTGGTATGCATATCAATCGAACGCCAGAGACTTAGTTATATTGCTCTTACTCTGTTTTTTATGATTTCAGGAATTCTTCTTGCGTGTTTTCCTTCAGAAAAAACATATGTAATGAGATTGCTGATGAGATTTTAATGACAGTCACAAGTGGTGAGAAATGGAGGGAAAATGAATACTCAAAAAATGAAAAAACACCTAAGCAAGTCAGGTGTCAGATCACGAACCCGATCGGGATTGCAGTCCCAGAGGGTAAGAAGGAACAGATTTAAGAGAATTAGATTGGTCGTCTTGGTACTCTTACTGTTCACCTTGTTTAACACTTTCAATTATAGCACAACTGTTGATACAAGCCAACAAATGACAAGTTACAGGATTGAAAGTGGTGATACTTTGTGGACCATCGCTGTGAACCATAATACAGCAAACATGGATCCACGAAAAATCATACGCGATATTCAGGACTTGAACGGCATTGGTAATGCGATTTATGCAGGTGAGTATCTTCAGATCCCCGTGTATAACTAGAATTCTACTAGAAATCTAGAAATATTACAGGTATTACAGGGTACTACCCTGTAATACCCTGTAATTTTATTGTCTAAATTGTGATCAGTACTATGATCTAAGGAAAACAGAAGTAATATGGAGGGTAATAATAATGAATTACAATTTTTACTTTGGGAATGATAACGGAAACAGCACACAGAAGTTTGTGATTGATGACAAACTGGTGATCTCGCCAAATATTAACGCAGAGATCTATGATATTCCTGAAGAGGAGTCGAAGGATTTAAATTACATCATCGAAAATATACATGAGAATCTTATAGTGACATGTAGCTGCATTAAAGGAAAGAATAGAATTCTTGGCACTTTCATGATTGGAGATAGAGCAAGGAGAAGCAGACATACATGCAATAGTATTGCTGTGGGTTCTACCAATTCAAAGGTGAATTCGGATCTGATTATTATAAATACAGATGCACATGTAGCTGCACACGCTGTACAGAAACATTACAAGTTGATGAATGAGCTTCCGGAGGTTTTAAATGTGACTATTGACATGTCATCATCACTTCCGGTTAAACAATATGGATTAAACTCAAAGCGTGAGTTTGCAAAGCGCTTTATGAGTGATTTTGAACATGAGGTTATAGTACATATTAAAGAACATTCAGTAAAAGTTAAGATCAATTATGAGTTTGTTCTTGTTGTTCCTGAAAGTGTTCCTGTGACACATGCACTTAAGCATTATGATCATGACGTTTGGGCGATGTACATGAATCTTGATCCTGAAGCGCTGAAATCATTGTTTGCAGATCTTGAGAAATTGTATTCAACTGAAAAAAGCGGCATATATTGTTACTTCAAGTACCTTTGAAGATGCAGATATGCTTCATACTGCTCCAGGTGAAGGGACATGTGAAAATCCACTGACACGAGGTCTTTGGTTTGATAGTGATTTTATTGAAGGATCAAATAATGGAATTGGAATTGCAATGAAAAATGCTTTGCCAGGTCTGAAGAAAGAACTTAAGCTTGATAAGTTGAGTCGTCAAGAGTACTCAATGATGATTATTGATTCAGAACATAGATATCACAATATTGCAATGAAGCATTTGAAAATTCATCTGAAAGCTGAAGCTGATGAGATCATAGATAACACAATAACAGAACTGGAGAAAGCGAATAATAATGTTGACTTCCTGATTGCTCATGGAGGTGGATCCATTCAGCTCCGTCACTTGATTGAGACACCATTATTAAATCACGTTAATTCACTTGGGATTAAATTGTTCTACGTTCCTGAAGAATATGCTGTGATTCTTGAAGCTCTTGGTTTATATGAACTGTGCAAGTCAGATGTTTATGCTGATATAAAACAACGTTACTTTAAGGCTCAACAAGTAACTTCAGAATCTGATCAAGCTGTATAGGTGATGGCATGAAAAAAAAAGAAGCAAAAGCAAGCAACTGTAACATGGGGACCGCAGTGTGGTTATGAGGATCAGATTGATGAGTGGTATGCGAATCAATCGACAGAGAATGCTGCTATAAGATTCTTGATTATTCAACACATAATTAAACATGGTACGAGTGATATGGCTTCTTATTTTCCACAGAAGATCACTGAGGAGTCATTAGGTAGAATTAGCTTTCCGCAAGATAAAATGCGGTCAATTACTAATGTGGTGGATGAAATTGATAGTGTGGATCCGGGCGAAGTTATTGAAATAAAGAAGAGTAGAAAAGATTTATTAGATGCATATGAAATGTAGTTTTCTATTTGCATATAACTAAGTATAGAAAGAGTTAGCGTCTGAAATCAGACTTTAAGCACAAAAAAAATGGAGAATAGCGTCATAATTATGACGCTATTCTAGTGATATCAAAAGTGATATCAAAAGTGATATCAAAAGTGACATCAAAAGTGACATCAAAAGTGACATCAAAA
>JDSF01000423.1_pt1 | contig 15737 bp, 19 predicted proteins | sample 199441 | NCBI WGS metagenome assembly JDSF01 (sample SAMN02592751, study PRJNA231836) | bioreactor metagenome | isolation source: continuous culture bioreactor denitrification-DNRA | place: Germany: Bremen
CGGTGACTTTGATTGCGATCTTGAAACAGGTGTGATTACAGCCAGTGCAACGGTTCGTGCTTTTGAACGAACTGGCGTTGAAATGGAAGCGATGGTTTCTGCATCATTGGCCGCACTGACGATTTACGATATGTGCAAAGGGGCAGATAAGAGTATCCAGATTGAGAATGTCTCACTCGAATTCAAAGAAGGTGGGAAAAGTGGTACTTATCGAAAAGAAGTCATATCCGAATAGGGCAGACTGATGAAAAAAGTATCAATAGCGGACGCCGTCGGTCAGGTGTTGGGCTACGACATTACTGAAGTAAATCGCAGTAACAACTATAAGGGTGTTGCGTTCAAGCGTGGATATGTCATCCAGGACGAAGATCTCAGCGTTCTGCAACGTCTCGGTAAGAACCATATCTATGTCTGGGAAGGTTCTGAAGTCGAAGTTCACGAAGATACCGCTGCTCTTCTCATGGGGCCTAAAATTGCCGGTGAAAATATTCGTTTTGATGATGAACCTAACGAAGGTAAGGTCAGTTTCTTTGCCGAGACAAAAGGTATTTTTAAGGTCGATCAAAGGCGTTTGGAACAGATAAACTCTTTAGCGATTCCATCATTGCCGACGATCCACAACAATTTTCCGGTTGTAAAGGGTAAACAGGTTGCTGCGTTCAGGATTATTCCGCTGACCTGTGGCCGTGACATTGTTGATCAGATGATCGGTTTGCTTGACGAACCATTGATCAGTGTTAAGCCTTACAAAATCAGTACGGCCTCAATCCTGGTGACCGGAAATGAAGTTCATAGTGGTCGTATTATTGACGATTTTACCCCGACTTTAACGGTTAAATTAAAGCAACTTGGTGTTGAGGTTAATTACTCCACGATCCTGCCAGATGTGAAATCCGAAATTAGCCAAGCCGTTAAGCTCGCAGCTGATCGGAGCGAATTGGTTTTAGTGACTGGTGGAACCTCCGTTGATCCCGATGACGTGACTGTGGCTGCGATGAAAGAAGCCGGTGTGCAATTTCATGAACAAGGCAATCCCATCCAGCCAGGGAATAATCTCACGATTGGACGTGTTGCAGACGTTCCTGTTTGTGCTGTTCCTGCAGCGGCACTATTCTTTGATAAAACAGCGCTCGATATTTTTCTTCCCCGATTGCTGGCTGGAGAAACAATCAGTCCAGAGGAAATTTCAAAATCGGGTCATGGTGGTCTCTGTCACTTCTGTCCCAAGTGTCATTATCCTATTTGTCCTTTCGGCTGGGGGAGTTCCTGATGATTGAAATAGCAGCTCTTCCTCTCCCTGAGGCTCAACAGGTTTTGATCGATGCCGCGACATCCGTTGGCACAGAGGTGATTTCAACAGTTGACGCTCTTGGCCGAGTTCTGGCTCAGGATATTGTGACTCCACACGCATTCCCAGATACCCGTCGCAGTGCTGTTGATGGCTTTGCGCTAGGCCAGCTGGAGATGAACGAGTATTTAATCGTCGAAACTCTAGGTGCGGGGGAAGTTCCACAGCAAGCATTGGCTCAAGGTCAGGCTGCAGCAGTTATGACGGGTGCTACTGTTCCAGAAGGAAGTGTTGCGGTGATAAGGGTTGAGGATACGGAAACTGATGGTTCCTTATTGACCCTTAAGGGAAATGTCTCTGAAGGGGACAATATCAATCTTATTGGCGAAGAGATGGCTGCCGATGCAACGATCCTTTCAGCCGGAACAAGGCTGACCCCGGTCAATCACAGTGTCCTCTGTTGTGCTGGGATTTCTCAAATTCAGGTCCATTGCAAACCTAAGGTTGGTATTCTGATTACTGGCGATGAAGTTTTGCAACTCGGAGCTGAGCACCGTCCAGGCAGCGTTTACGATAGTAATCGTCACTTTCTCGTTGGTTGCCTTGCCCAATTAGGGATTCAATGTCAAGTTCTTGGGCCAGTTAACGATGATGAAGTCACCATCCGCAATAGCCTTGATCAATTAGCACAAGAGTGCGATCTGGTTATCTCTTCGGGAGGTGTCTCCATGGGGAAATATGACTTTATCCGGCCCTTGCTACATTCCAGTGGTTTCGAGGTTTTGGTTAATCGTACCGGAATAAAGCCCGGGAGGCCGCTAATTGTTGCACGTAAAGGGGGTACTCTTTTTTTCGGCATGCCTGGCTATCCTGCTGCTTGTTTGGTCAACTTCTTTTTTACCTATTACCAACAGTTAAAAAAATGATGGGACTCAACGATGTCCTTCCACCCATGCGGTTGGCTTCGCTTGAGGCTGGTTTAAAAGGCCGCAAGGGGCGTTGGGATGTGATCCGGGTTCAATTGAGAACGGAACAAGGCCGAGGGATTGCCTCACGTCTAGACAGTCAATTGACGTCCCATTTTCTGAATATGGGAAACTGTGATGGCCTCGTTTTGCTGGGAGGCGAGGTTGAAAGTGTCTCCGCAGGGACGAGTGTTGAAATTTTAGAGTTTGGCTCTCAGTTTTAACTGTTTTTGGAGTCAGGAGTGCTGTTGTGAAAAATAAACTATATCCTGTGTTGTTCCTATTGTTTCTGATTATGTGCCAACCATCTTTTGCTGCAGAAGTGTTGGTATTCGCTGGTTCGGGTATGCGCGTTCCTTTGGAAGAGATCGGTAAGAATTTCACTGCTGAAACAGGTATCCAGGTTGTTTATGATTTTGACGGTTCGGGACGGCTCGGCAGTAAAATATTGATGGGAGTCAAACCCGATATCTTTGTTCCTGGGTCAGATACATGGGCGCTCAAACTGAAAAATGAAGGCTATCTCAAAGACTGCGTGCCAGTGGCTTATCATACCCCGGTTATTATAACGCCAAAGGGTAACCACAGGATTAAGAGTCTGAGAGACTTATCCAGCAAAAATATTAAACTGGCACTTGGTGATGCCAGAGCCGCAGCAATTGGTCGAAATAATCAACGATTGTTTGAAAAAATTGAACTGGATCGTTCGGCTCTGAATATCGTCGCTCGCGGAATTGCTGTCAAACAGCTGGTTCAATGGGTTGAGTCAGGTTCTGTTGATGCTTCGATCGTCTGGCGTGCAGATGCCGTTCAATCCGGGAATGTTGAAATGATCGAGATCCCAGAAGGGGTTAACCTGATTGATAGTATTCCTCTCTGTCTGATGGCGAATCCATCAAACATTGATGAAGCAAGCATTTTTTGGACCTATCTTTTAAATGACGGTCCAAAGATGTTTGCTAAGCATGGATTTCAACCGATTCAACTCGAACAGTAATGGACCTATCATGTTTTATTCTCAACTGAAAGAACGATTTCAATCGTTGGCGAAAGAGCATTCTTTGCTTGATCAACCGGTTTCTGTCACAGCTCGAATCTTGAGTAATGAAGAGGCTATCGGAAACCCGACCCGTCAGGACTATCCCTTGCTGAAGGGCAAGGAGTTTCTGATGGAAGCCAGGTTTCAAGATTGTTGTGGGCAGGCCTTTACCGACGCTCCGAATGAGTTAGGGGCATCATTAGGAGAAATTCTGAATCTCCCTTTGGATAATATTCCTCATCGAGCTATTTTTATTGCGTCGCTCAATGCCGTTATGCGGTTTCTTAAAATGGATGTTATGACGATCCACTGTCACGATGATGAACCAGAAGATTGTGCGGCTGAAATGATTCAGCGACTGAAAAAAAAGCAAATTAGTAACGTTGGTCTGGTCGGTTTACAGCCTGCTATTTTGGAAGCACTGGTTGAGTGTTTTGGAGCCAATTCTATTCGTTGTGTGGATCGTGATGAAAATCAACGAGGCCAGTTAAAATACGGTGTCCCTATCAAATGGGGGAATGAACAAGAAACGGCTGAATTGTTTCAGGAAAGTGATCTGGTTTTAGCAACTGGTTCTACTATTGTTAACGGCTCACTCCCCGGTCTACTTAAACTCGCCGAAGACTACCAGACAGAGATTATCTTTTATGGGACCAGCATTGCTGGAGCAGCAGAACTGATGAATTTGAATCGTTTTTGTTTTGAAGCTGCTTAACATGACGCAAGGCAGGGTATGAGTGGTTCACTCCATTATTCATCACATAAAAAACAGAATAAATCGATCTGGGTTAAACGATTATTCCATTTCGATATGTTTATGGCTGGTTTGACTGCGCTGTTCTTTGCGCTGATTATTCTCGTTTTTCTGTCTTTGGTTGGTGCCGCATCATGGCATGACGTTCTCAGCCATATACTGTCTACCCAAGGCTTCAATACGATCATGCTCAGCTTGAAAACATCGATTGCGGTTGTCGTTCTGACCCTGATTGTTGGTTTTCCTGTGGCTTATATTTTGGCATTGAAGCAGTTCAGGGGAAAGGCGGTGCTCGACACGCTGATTGATCTTCCGATTGTTATGCCACCACTGGTGACAGGTCTCTGTCTATTGTTGTTACTGAATCCAAGCAACCCTTTTGGGAGGCTGCTGCAACAATGGGGAATTGAGCTCTTGTTTTCACCATACGGGATTGTCCTGGCGCAGTTTTTTGTTGCTTCTCCATTTTTTATTAAAACAGCCAGGGAGAGTATCGCTGCCATTCCCAGTAATCTTTTATCCGCCTCTGCAACGCTTAAAGCTTCTGATTTTTATACCTTCAGGAATGTTATTCTGCCGTTATGTCGTAAAGGCGCGAGTACTGGGTTGGCCATGACATGGGCTCGTGCATTGGGCGAGTTTGGTGCAACGGCGATGGTTGCAGGGAACATTCCGGGCAAGACAGAGACCATGACAATTGCTATTTATATGGAAGCGATGAGTGGCGGGTTGAACCGTTCAATTTCGACTGCTTTGGTGTTAGTTTTATTTTCCTTTACCTTACTTTTCATTTTGAAAATTCAAGCGGGCCGGCAGTATGAGTATTGAGCTGATCAATATTTCTAAATCATTTGGGAAACAGCAATTATTTAAGGACTTGTCGCTACAAGTCGATGAAGGCGAATTTCATGTGCTGGTTGGCCCGAGTGGAGAAGGAAAGAGTACTTTACTGTCCATTATTGCAGGATTGCACAAGCCGGATTGTGGTGAGGTTTATCTCAACAAGGAATGTGTTACAAAGCAGGAACCGCAAAAACGTGATATAGGTTTCGTTTTTCAGGATTATGCATTATTCCCACATCTGACCGCCTTGCAAAATATTCAATATGGTCTGAAAACATGCGGCGCAGACAAGCAGATTGTTCATGATAAGAGTCAGTACTATCTCTCACTTGTTAATTTGACAGATGAGCAGAGCAAGTATCCGTCGATGCTGAGTGGTGGACAAAAACAGCGGGTTGCGCTAGCACGAGCCCTGGCTAATGAACCAGGGACTCTACTGTTGGATGAACCATTGAGCCATCTGGATGATGAAATCCGCAAGCAGTTACAGTTGGAGTTGAAAGAATTGCAGAAAAAGACAGGCGTCACTATGTTGTTGGTCACTCATAATATGACCGAAGCTGTGACTTTGGGGCAAAGAATATCATTTCTAAGACGTGGACAGATAGACCGGACGGTTAAGACCAGTGTATTGGTTTAAAAATTAATCCGTCAATAAGACCATCTGAATACTTATCACATTCGTTAATCAGGAATTATCTTGAAAGCTTCTTCTGAAAACACCGACACAAACGTACCCTCAAAGAAATTATTGGATATTTTTCGTTACAGTTATCGAGCCATTGAACTTGTCTGGTCAACGAGCCGAAAACTAGCACTTATCTTTGCCGTGTTAACATTGATTGCCGGTGTGTTGCCCGCTGCTGTCGCCTGGATCGGACAACTGATTGTTGATGGCGTTGTCAGTGCTATGGCGATGTTTCAACAACTTGGTCAAGCAGATACCGATACTGTCCTTTTTTATGTTGTCTGCGAAGCCGTTATTATTGTTCTGATAGGCGGGTCTCAACGTGGGATATCGACCTGCCAAGCTTTGCTCAGGGCATTAATGGGACAGCGCATTAACCTGTTGATTCTAGAAAAAGCATTGACACTCAAATTAGCACAATTTGAGGATTCTGAGTTTTACGACAAGCTACTTCGTGCCAGGCGTGAGGCCTCAACCAGACCATTAAGCCTTGTCACAGGTACCTTTGGACTGGTTCAAAATGCCATTTCTCTGTTGAGTTATGCTGTTTTACTGATTCATTTTTCTCCATGGACTGTTCTTATCCTGATCGCCGGTGGCATCCCAGAATTTCTGGCAGAGGCGAAATTTTCTGGAGATAAGTTCCGCCTTTTTCGCAGACGTTCACCCGAAAATCGGATGCAACTTTATATAGAAACCGTGCTGGCACGTGAGGACTATGCTAAAGAAGTTAAGCTTTTTCAGCTTGGCCCTAAGCTTCTTCAGCGTTATAAAAATATTTTTTTCAGAATCTTTGCAGAGGACCGGGAATTAACTTTAAGGCGTGATTTATGGGGGTTTATTCTCGGGTTGCTTGGGACAGTAGCCTTTTATGGTGCTTACGCCTGGATTGCAATAGCAGCGATTAAAGGTGAGATCAGTTTAGGTCAGATGACCATGTATCTGTTGTTATTCAAGCAGGGACAGACGTCAGTTTCTGCCAGTCTTAAAGCCATCAGTGGGATGTATGAGGATAATCTGTACCTATCGAATCTCTATGAATATTTAGAACAGCCAGTTCCTGACCAAGTTGGACAGTTGACTCAAGGACCTCAGCCGGGTGATGGAGTTCGTTTTGAAAAAGTGACCTTCAGTTACCCTGGCAGTACTGAGCCAGCTCTTCGTTGTATTGACCTTCATTTAAAACCAGGAGAGAGTCTCGCTCTTGTGGGGGAAAATGGTGCAGGTAAAACGACACTGATCAAACTCCTGACCAGATTATACCAGCCGGATGACGGCCGTGTCCTCCTTGATGGTCTTGACCTGCAGCAGTGGGACGCACACGCGCTGCGTCGACGGATAGGTGTTATCTTTCAAGATTTCGGCCGGTATCAATTTCTTGTTGGTGAGAATATCGGCGCAGGCGACGTTGATCATTTTGATGATCGTCAACGTTGGGAAGAGGCCGCTAAGAAAGGGATGGCACAGCCATTTATTGATAAATTGCCGCATCAGTATGAGACGCAATTAGGCAAATGGTTCAAAGATGGTTTGGAGCTGTCAGGGGGACAGTGGCAAAAAATAGCTCTTGCCAGGGCTTTCATGCGCTCAGATGCAGATTTACTCGTACTGGATGAACCGACAGCTACGATGGATGCCGCAGCAGAAGCGACAATTTTTGAACATTTTCGCGAACTATGCGGTCATAAAATGACGATTCTTATTTCTCATCGTTTTTCTACTGTTCGCATGGCTGATCAAATTGTTGTCATCGATAAAGGGCGAGTTGTCGAGCATGGTCGTCATGAAGAGTTGATGACATTGAATGGGCAGTATGCTTACCTGTTTTCACTACAGGCACGAGGTTATCAGTAACCATTCAATTTGAAGGTTGTTATAAGGTCGCTTTATTTAGAAAATAATATTGGCGACATGGACAAGAGTACGATATTATTCCCTACTGTTTTGTGAAATGAAAATCTATTAACCTTTGCTGTTATAATATGAAAATGAACGGAGTATAAGATGAATATAACTGTTGTTGGGACCGGATATGTCGGTCTGGTCAGCGGTGCTTGTTTTGCTGAGATGGGCAATCAAGTCACATGTGTAGATGTTGACAAACAAAAGATAGAAGGTTTGAAGCAGGGAGTTCTGCCTATCTATGAACCTGGACTCGATGCAATTGTTGTGAGGAATCAGGAAGAGCAGCGTTTGACATTTACAACTCAACTTGCAGATACCGTCGAAGATCGAATGTTTTTTTTATTGCTGTCGGGACCCCTCCCGGTGAGGATGGTTCTGCTGATCTTCAGTATGTTTTGGCTGTGGCCAGAGAAGTTGGTCAATTGATGACCCGTTACTCTGTCATCGTGGATAAATCAACTGTTCCGGTTGGTACTGCTGACTTAGTGAGAACAGCAGTCCAAGAAGAATTGGATAAACGTGGTTCCTCTCTTGACTTTGATGTGGTCAGCAATCCTGAATTTCTAAAAGAAGGTGCCGCCATTGATGATTTTATGAAGCCTGATCGTATTGTCGTTGGAGCTGAGAGCAAACAGGCACAAGAACTAATGCGTCAACTTTATGCACCTTTTAATCGTAATAACGAGCGTACAATTTTTATGGGTGTTCGTGATGCAGAAATGACAAAATATGCTGCAAATTCAATGTTGGCGACAAAAATTTCATTTATCAATGAGATTTCCAATCTCTGTGAACTGATGAATGTTGATGTGGAAAATGTACGGCGTGGCATCGGGTCTGACAGTCGCATCGGTTTTTCCTTTATTTACCCTGGTTGTGGTTACGGTGGCTCCTGCTTTCCTAAGGATGTCCAGGCATTGATCCGTATGGCGCAAGAACATGGATTTGATCCACAAGTTTTGTTGTCTGTAGAGGAACGTAACCGCAACCAAAAGTTCTGGTTCAGTCGTCAATTGGACAAGCGCTTTGGTCAAGATTTAAGTGGTTTGACCTTTGGTGTCTGGGGATTGGCCTTTAAGCCTGGGACAGATGATATGCGTGAGGCACCAGCAAAATACCTGTTGGCTGATCTTATTGAGCGTGGAGCAAAGGCTGTTGCCTACGATCCCGTGGCAATGGAAACAGCACAGAAAGAGTTGCCTGCTGAGTGGTTCGAGAGTGGCCAGCTTAAGCTCGCTGATAATCAATATGACGCACTTCAAGGTGTTGATGCTCTGCTGTTAGTTACTGAGTGGAAACCTTTCCGTAATCCTGATCTGGCGGCAATGCGCCGTTCAATGAAGCAACAGATCATTTTTGATGGACGTAATCAGTATGAACCTTCGTATATTCGAACTGAAGGGTTTGAGTACGCTGGAGTTGGCAGGGTTTCTGATGAGTTCTGATAAATTGGATAAAGTTGTTGATGATTCCGCTTGTTTCGTCTGTGGTCGAGAGAATCCTATCGGTATAAAAGCTGACATCAGTGTCGATAAGGATCAAAACACGAGCTATTGTTGTTTGAACCTCAAAGACCAGTATCAGGGGTGGCAAGGGGTTGTTCATGGGGGAATTGTAGCGACTCTGTTGGATGAAGCCTGCGCCTATGCTTGTCTGACAGCAACAGAACAGTGTGTTACCGCTGAAATTAAGGTTCGTTATCGAAAACCTGTTCCTGTCGGTCAAAATATTGAACTGTTTGGACAGTTGGTTGATAGTAGTAAAAAAATATGGATCGCAAAGTCACAGATCAAAGTCGATGGTTCCATCTATGCTGAAGCGGAAGCAAAAATGTTTAATCTCGCAAGTAATTGATTTTTAATATAAAGATGCGAGGTCGGTTGAGGTTGAATTGATAATACCAGATACAATATTGTCGTTGATCTCTAATGTGTTTGTTGCAGTGAGATGTTAGAGGTGATTTTAATGTTATGATAGAAACAGGACAGGTTGTTAGATCGCTTGTCCTGTTTTTTGTGAGGAGATTGTCATGGAAACACTGAAAGTTCAATCGACTGATGGAATTGTTCATATCCAACTACAAAGACCTGACTGCCTTAATGCAGTCAATCGAAAGATGTTACAAGAACTGACTCATCTGTTTGCATCCTTATCCGCAGATGATCATGTTAAAGGGATCCTTATCAGTGGTCAGGATTCTCATTTCTCAGCGGGCTCAGATCTGAATGAAATTCGCGACTTCTCACCACTTGAAGCGATTCAATTTGCAGAGCAGGGGCAGAACCTTTGTCGTGCAATTGAAAGTTTCCCCAGACCTGTCCTCTCTGCTGTCAGTGGCTATGCTCTTGGTGCGGGTTTAGAATTAGCTTTGGCCTGTGACTATATCATTGCAGATGCAACAGCGCAGTTTGCCTTTCGCGAACTTTCTTACGGAGTTCTTCCTGCTTTTGGTGGAACCCAGAGGTTGCCCCGTCTGGTTGGTAAAGCCAAAGCTAAAGAGATGGTGTTTACAGGAGGAATGGTCAATTCTGATGAGGCTGTCCGTATTGGATTGGTGACTCAACTCTGTGAAGCAGATGACATGATTGCAGAGGTGCATCGCCAGCTTGTGGAAATCTGTAGTTATGGGCTTCTGGCGATGCAAATGGGAAAAGAAGTTATTGATACTGGCTATGATATTAACCTGAACGCGGCCTGTAAAATGGAGCGCGATGCCTTTGCTGTCTGTTTTTCGACAGAGGATCAGAAAGAGGGGATGAACGCTTTTATCGACAAACGCAAGCCAGAGTTCAGGGGGTGCTGAGGTGGATTGCTACCGTTTGTTGAAAACAGAAATCTCCAATCGTGTCGGTACCATCTATTTAGATAATGGACAGCGCTTTAATACCTTACATAGTCAATGCATCATTGAGCTTAAACAGGCTTTAAATGAATTTGAGCAGGATGATGGTGTGGGGTGCATTGTTATCACTGGAGATCCTGGGGAAAGCTTCGCTGTTGGCGCTAATATTGCTGAGATGACTGATTTTAAGCCTTTGGATGGCTGGAAGTTTTCATATCTAGGGCAAAGTTTGTTTGAACAGATTGAAACAGCAAGGAAGCCTGTGATTGGTGCTTTAAACGGAATTACGATGGGGGGTGGGTGTGATCTGGCTTTGGCCTGTGATATCCGCTTGGCCAGCGAAAGACTGAAGATTGCACATCCTGGTGCGAAACTTGGAATCATCACCGGGTTTTGTGGTACGCAGAAATTACCGCGCATTGTCGGGACAAATAAAGCGAAAGAGATCTTTATGTCGTCGAGAGCTTATTCTGCGGCCGAAGCTTTTGATATGAAACTGGTTGAACAGATTTATGCGGCAGAAAATTTCATGGAACGGGTTTTAATATATGCACAACAAATCGCAATTCAACCTCCGATGGCACTTTTCCTGGCTAAAAAAATGTTGAATAGTGCCGAGAATGTTTCTCTTTCAGATGGGCAAGTCATGGAACTGGGAGCTTTTGCCTCATTGTTCCCACGATCTGGCTCAATGGAACGGATCGACGACTTCTTTGCTGGACAGTCAGCCGGTTTCGATGAATGATTTCCCCCCCTGACTATTCCAAGCTTTCACTGTGCTTGAATCTATTATTGATGGATTGAAAATGCTATGAGCAAAACAGTTTTAAACGTTGAAGATTGGGGGGTATGTGACTATCGCCAAGCCTTTGACAAGCAGGCACATATGGTGGCAGAGCATCTCAACGGCCGAGGTGTCGATACTTTGGTGCTCGTTGAACATCCTCCAACGGTAACAATGGGAAGGAGGGCTTCAGAATCTGATCTTCACTTTCCGGAACAGATCTATTCCGAAAAAGGAGTGGCTTTGCAGAAGATTAATCGGGGAGGGCTGGCGACAGCGCATGAGCCTGGACAGTTAGTTGCTTATCCGATTATTCAGCTTAAAAAAAGAGACTTACGCTGGTTCGCGAATTGTTTTCTGACTGTTGTCATCAATCTGTTGGATGATTATGGGATCAGAGGTCATCTGAAAAATGGCGAACCTGGTGTCTGGGTTGACGGGCGTAAAATCTGTAGTTTTGGCATTGCACTAAAAAAATGGGTTTCATCGCATGGTATTGCTTTGAATGTTAATAATTCACTGAAAACCTTCAGCACAATCGTTCCATGCGGGCAACCACATGAAATTGTTACGTCATTATCGAAAGAAAAAGGTTGTTACATTGATGCTGTAGAGATGAAACAACGCTTTGTCCAGCATTTCTGCCAGGAATTTGATTACACTCAATATTCAGAGAAATAGACTCTACTCAAAGGAGAACTTATATGCGTTGTCATGAAGTTGATTACCGTATTATTGGTGATGATATGCAGATGGTTCAGGTTGAACTTGATCCAGGCGAAACTGTGATAGCAGAAGCTGGTGCCATGACCTATATGGAACAGGGGATCAATTTTGAAGCGCGGATGGGGGACGGTTCTGAACCTGAACAAGGATTATTCGGAAAATTGCTGGGCGCAGGAAAACGTGTACTGACAGGAGAGTCGATTTTTATGACCCATTTCACAAATAGTGGGAGGGGGAAGCAGCATGTTGCATTCGCCGCACCATACCCCGGAAAGATTGTTCCGCTTGATTTATCACAAATACCGGGCAATGAAATTCTCTGCCAGAAAGATTCCTTTCTATGTGCGGCCTATGGAACTGAAGTTGGTATTGCTTTTCAGCGGCGATTAGGGACAGGCTTTTTCGGTGGTGAGGGTTTCATCCTCCAGAGGTTGTGCGGTGATGGCATGGGGTTTGTTCACGCCAGCGGGACGATTATCGAGCGCGAGTTGAAAGGTGAAACATTGCGCGTTGACACGGGTTGCCTCGTCGCCTTTGAGCCCTCAGTTGAATATAATATCGAGCGTGCTGGAAACCTTAAAAGTATGTTTTTTGGTGGTGAAGGGTTGTTTTTAGCAACTCTGCAAGGGACGGGAAAAGTTTGGCTACAAAGTTTACCTTTTAGTCGTTTGGCAGATCGAATTCTCGCTCATGCACCCAAAGCAGGTGGTACGCAAAAGGGTGAAGGATCGTTGCTCGGTGGTATCGGCCGAATGTTTGATGGCGATTGATAGAAGACTTATCATTGAGTCGATTGAAAAATGAAAATATTGATTAGATTTATCTACCACTAAATTGTCTGTTTTGTTATAATTGATTAATTATCAATTTTTGCTTAATTTGGAGAGCTTGATGTCCACAGATTTTCAGTCAGTTGTTAGTTCCATTCGTGATTTACCGCCCATGCCAGCAGTTGCTATTAAGGTTTTGGAGCTACTGGGGGATGCGAATGTTAAATATGAAAAATTAGGGGATGCAATTTCAGCAGATCCTTGGCAGTCTCAGCTCGGTTGTTGAAGGTTTCTAATTCTGCTTTTTATAGTATGAATCGCCAAATCAAAACATTGAGTCATGCCATCGCTATCGTTGGAGAAAGAACACTTCGTAGTTTGGTCTTAGCAGCCAGCTTAGAGGGCATGAATAAGTCTTACGGTCTGCTTGAGAAATTGTTGTGGGAGGACTCTATCGGTTGTGCGGTTGGCTGTCGAATCCTCGCGAGGCGTTTTAATACCGCTGATCCCGAAGAGGCTTTTTTAGCTGGATTATTCAGGCATCTGGGTAAGATTGTTATGAATTACAGCGATCCCGATTCTTATCGTTCTTTAGCTGAAGCAGCCTATGAAGAAGGTTTAAGTACTTCAGAGCTTGAGGGTCGTTTTTTCCCTTATGCTCACGCTGTTGTCGGTGCTGCTGTTCTGGATAAATGGAACTTCAATCGTTCGTTGGTTATGTCCACTTTACATCATGAAGATTTGATGATTGCCGTTGATGAGGAAGAAGATGGCGATGCAATGTTACGTTTGACAGCAACAATCAACTTTGCCGATCATGTGTGTCTGCGTTTAGGGATCGGACAGCGAGAGCCGGATGAAAATCTTGATCTCCTCAGCAGTCCTGGAGCAAAGATTCTGGATTTGGATGCCGATGATATCGAAAATGCGGTGGCCGAGGTGAATGAAGTATTTACCGCCAATCGTGACTTTTTTATCGGTTAAACGTTTGGTTGATGCTATTTTTAAGGGGAGGCTTATATGCCTCCCCTTTTTAATTTGCACACAATTATCAATAGGTACGAAAATGGCGAAAGAACGGCTCGATAAGATTTTAGTCCAAAGAGGTTTGATCGCCTCACGTGAAAGAGCCAGAGCAGTGATTCTTGCTGGTCAGGTTGTTGTTGATGATCACCGAATTGACAAGGTGGGAATGCAGGTTTCACTGGACGCCGAAATTCGGCTGAAGGGTGAGGACATCCCCTATGTCTCGCGTGGTGGTTTGAAGCTCGAGAGAGCGATCCGTGAATTTAAAGTCAATGTTGATAATCGCGTGGCTATTGATGTCGGTGCTTCCACGGGTGGCTTTACTGATTGTCTGCTTCAGGGAGGAGTTAAAAAGGTTTATGCTGTTGATGTCGGTTACGGACAATTGGCTTGGAAATTAAGAGAAGATCATCGAGTCGTCAATCTTGAGCGCTGTAACATTCGACATCTTGATAAGAAGTTGTTGGATGACGTCCCTGACATTGCTGTTATTGATGCATCATTTATTTCATTAAGCAAAGTTTTGCCCCCGACGCTAGATCTTTTAAGTGATGATGGAGAAGTCCTGGCCTTAATAAAGCCGCAGTTTGAAGTTGGTCGTAACCAGGTCGGTAAAGGTGGAATCATTAAAGACAGTCGTTTGCAAGATCAGGTGGTTGAAACCATCCGTGACTTGGCGATCGATTTATGCTGCAGTGTCCATGGTGTCATCGATAGTCCTATTCTCGGTCAAAAGGGAAATAAGGAATTTTTAATTCATTTACAAAAGTGTAAAAATCCTAAATAGCTTGATAATATTAGTCATTTAAGTAGAGATTTGCTAAAATCTGCACGTCTTAAGAGCGTTTATTTCGAGGAGATCCTGATGGCTTCAGATTGTCTGTTCTGTAAAATTGCTGCTGGCGAAATTCCGGTATCGTTGAGATATGAAGATGATCGCGTTATTGTCTTTGATGATATTGACCCTCAAGCTCCGTATCACATGTTGATTGTGCCTAGACACCATATTGAGACAACCTTAGATTTGGCATCAGGAGACAATGATTTAATAGGGCATATCTATCAAGTTGCATCCCAGTTAGCAACCGACCTCAAATTTGCCGATGATGGTTTCAGGATTGTAAATAATTGTAACAGCGCTGGCGGGCAGTCGGTATGGCATATTCATTTTCACCTGCTTGGTGGGCGTCAAATGAGTTGGCCTCCCGGTTAACCAAGCAGGGTAATTCAGGAAAATATGAAAAATTTTGATGAAAGAACAGAACAGCGCTTGATGACCGATATTATGGAGCTTTTGGTCACCCATTATGGTGCTGAATTGGCAGAAGATGAACTGGATCATGAGATAGGGCGCGTTGAACAAGCTTTGAATGATGCTCGTGTTTCTCATGAGGGACAGTTTCGTAAGTCGGGGGAGCCGTATATCTTCCATCCTCTTCGAGTTACGCACCTGGCTGCCAGGCACTGGATGGACTTTCCTTCTGTTATTGCTGCACTATTGCATGATGTTGTTGAAGATACGCCCGTTACTCTGAATGATGTCCGCAAAAAATATGGTGAAGAAGTTGCCCATCTGGTCGATGGACTCACGAAAGTCACATCTGAGCTGATGAGTCGTGAGGATCTGAAAAAGGAAACCTATAAAAAAACTCTCCTTGTCGCAATTGATGATATCAGAGTGCTTTGTCTTAAGTTTTGGGATCGTGTTGATAATCTTTATACGATCGATGCATTACCTCCTCACAAACAGAAATTGATCGCTGAGGAGACGCGAACAGTTTATGTCCCGCTTGCCCAACATTTGGGAATGGGCTATGTGGCAACTGAATTGGAATCACTTTCAAATGCACTTCTCTATCCCCGCCGTGCCAGAAAATATAACAATAAGATTGAGGTCTTAAAAAAGCAGAACAAAGATTTCTTGCGTAAAATCCGTGCTCAAATTAACAATAATTGTGAGCAGCAAAAACTTTCTGTGGGATTGAAAGATCGTTGGCGTCAATTCTCTATTGCTGCAGCGCAATCGATGGGACGGGGATTTTCAACTCTATTTACTCTTGAAGTCCAAGTTGCCGGATGATGGATGCGTATCTGTTTTTAGGTGTTA
>JDSF01000424.1_pt1 | contig 15575 bp, 15 predicted proteins | sample 199441 | NCBI WGS metagenome assembly JDSF01 (sample SAMN02592751, study PRJNA231836) | bioreactor metagenome | isolation source: continuous culture bioreactor denitrification-DNRA | place: Germany: Bremen
AAGATTATTGTAAAGAAACAAGTTTATGCCTGTCTTTTTGTTTTGCAGAGCTGGCTCTTATTTTCTCTGCCACTAAGGTCCTTTTTAGGATTCCACTTTAACTGGAGGTTTACATGGATATTGTTGCCGTTATCTTGTCACTGATTCTTCTTATGTATTTTGCATACAGAGGAGTCACTGTCCTGGTTCTTGCACCTTTACTTGCGATGTGTACGGTATTTTTTACCGGGGATATTCCTATGCTCGTTGCCTGGACAAACAAGTTTATGCCTTCTGCCGCGAGCTATATACAGAAATATTTTCCGGTTTTCCTGACTGGTGCTGTTTTTGGGAAGTTAATGGGAGCCAGTGGTTGTGCTCGTGCGGTTGCCCATTTTATCTCAACAAAGTTTGGTAAAAAACGTGCGATGGCAGCGGTTATTATTTCCACGGGTCTTTTGGTTTATGGTGGCGTTTCTCTCTTTGTGGTTGTCTTTGCTGTTTATCCTATTGGCGCCACACTTTTCCGTGAAGCTGATATTCCCAAAAGGTTTTTGCCTGGCGCTATTGCTGCTGGTGCCTTTACCTTTGCAATGACCGCAATTCCTGGGACACCTCAATATATCAACACCATTCCGATTCCTGCCTTCAATACGGATATTTATGCGGCTCCCATCCTTGGTCTCGTTGGTGCTTTTGTTATGTGTTTCGGTTCGATTTCCTGGTTGAACTATCGCTCCGCAAAAGCGATGGCTGGCGGTGAAGGTTACGGAGATCATCCTGATGAAGGCCTGAGTGCTGAAGGATATATGCCGAGTACCTGGTTGGCTTTCTTACCGATCCTGCTTGTCTTTGTTATTAACTTTGTTCTGACCAATGGGTATTTCAAATCTGCCTCTGCCATTGAATATTATGCTCCTTACGGTGGTGTCAGCGGTATCTGGTCTGTTGTCGTTGCCCTTTCCGCTGCCATTATTCTACTTCTAATCGTTTTCAGAAAAGTTATCGCACAACCAAATAAGGAAGTCTTCGATGGTGCGGTTGGTGGTTTGCTTCCAATCTTTAACACTGCTTCCGAAGTTGGTTATGGTGGCGTTATTAAGTCTTTAGCTGTGTTCGGTGGTATTAAGGCCGCTATTATTGGCATCCCTGGTCCACCTTTACTGTCTGTCGCCATTTCAACGACAGCCCTTGCCGGAATCATTGGCTCCGCATCTGGTGGTACCGCCTTAGCTGTTGAAGCTCTTGGTGCTGACTTTTTAAGCCTCGCTACGGCAAATGGAATCGATCCTGGTGTCATTCATAGAATCATGATCATGGCTGCAGGAGGGCTCGATACCTTCCCTCATTGTGGTGCTGTTATTACTTTGTTGGCGGTGACAAAGCTGACTCACAGAGAGTCATATTTTGATATTGCAATCTGTACCATGGGCATTCCAATGATAGCGACAGCAGTTGCAATCGTTCTGGCAACCATGGGCGTTGTCTGAGATCAGGAGTAAAATTATGGCAGTTAATGTACTAACGGCTAAAGAAGCTGTTGATTTGATAGAAGATAATGATGTTGTTGTCACTGGTGGCTTTGTTGGCTTGGGGGTTCCAGAGGAAATTGAGTTGGAACTTGAAAATAAGTTTTTGGCAAAACAGAAGCCAAATGATCTAACTCTTGTTTATGCCGCAGGCCAGGGAGACGGTAAAGATAAAGGCCTCAATCATTTCGCTCATAGCGGAATGGTTAAGAGGGTGATCGGTGGTCATTGGGGCCTTGCACCCAAACTTGGAAAGCTGGCTTGCGACAATGAGATTGAAGCATACAATCTGCCGCAAGGGGTTATCTCCCATATGTTCAGAGATATCGCAGCTAAAAAACCTGGAACAATAACGCATATCGGCCTAAAGACATTTATCGATCCACGTCTTGAAGGCGGCAAAATAAACAGCAGGACCACTGAAGAGATGGTCGAATTGGTGGAGTTCGATGGTAAGGAGTATCTCAGATATCGCCATTTCAAACCTGATATTGCACTTTTACGCGGATCTTATGCAGATGAAGATGGAAATATCTCATTTGAAGATGAAGCGGTCACTCTTGAGTCTCTGTCAATTGCACAAGCGACAAAAAACTCAGGGGGTAAGGTCATCGTTCAGGTGAAGGGGGTTGTACAAAGAGGCTCTCTTGATCCCAAGCTGGTAAAAATCCCTGGCATATATGTAGATACTGTCGTGGTTGTGTCGACACTGGAGCACCATATGCAATCATTCGGTGTTAACTACAATGCATCTTACAATGGCAGTAAAAAATTGATGCTGGCAAGCAGTGGTGAGGAACCTCTGGATGCAAAAAAAATCATTGGCAGAAGAGCTGCAATGGAACTAAAGCCAAATGTCACTGTCAATCTTGGCATCGGTGTCCCCGAAATTGTTGCAGTTGTTGCCAATGAAGAAGGAATCGGCAATGAGATGACATTAACAGTGGAGGCCGGTCCGATTGGTGGTGTTCCCGCGAATGGCTTGAGTTTTGGTGCCTCAGCAAACCCGACAATGGTTCTGGATCAGCCTTATCAGTTTGATTTTTATGATGGTGGTGGCCTTGATCTCGCATTTCTCGGACTCGCAGAATGCGACAAAAACGGAAACATCAATGTCTCAAAATTTGGTCCGAAAGTGGCTGGGTGCGGTGGATTTATCAATATTACCCAGACCTCTAAGCAGGTGATTTATTGCGGTACCTTCACAGCCAGGGGAATAAAAATTCAAGCTGAAGCAGGACAGTTAAATATCGTTCAGGAAGGATCGGTGAATAAGTTTATTGATAGTGTTGAGCAAATCACCTTCAGTGGTGAATACGCTAACGATATTAATCTCGACGTAACTTACATCACTGAACGAGCTGTTTTTAAACTGACCAAAGGTGGTTTGGAATTGATTGAAATTGCACCAGGAATTGATCTTGAAAAAGATATCCTGGCTCATATGGAGTTCAAACCAGTGATCTCAGAGCAATTGAAATTGATGGATGAGCGGATTTTCCGTCAGGAAAAAATGGGACTGACAATTTAATCTGTCCCATATCTTTTACATAAGGTTGGTTTGCTTCAAGCAGACCAGCCTAGGATATAGCGGAGGTTGCAATGAAAGGTTTACTGATTGCCGATATCAAGATTGGTGATACTGCAAATTTTCAAAAAACGATAACTGAAACTGACGTTTACCTGTATGCAGGGATTACGGGCGACAACAATCCAGCACATATTAACGCCGTGGAGGCAGAAAAAGGGCGCTTTAAAGAACGTATTGCTCATGGGATGTTGGTTGCCGGATTGGTTTCTGCTGTTCTTGGTGTCAAGTTGCCAGGTCCGGGGACTATTTATCTTGGCCAGGAGATGAAGTTTACTGCTCCTGTGAAATTTGGAGATACCGTCGATGCCGTTGTTGAGGTGATCGAAAAAAAAGAAGAGAAAAATATTATCAGGCTGAAAACTGTGTGTACTAACCAAGATGGAACTGTAGTGCTTGACGGTATCGCGACCGTTATGCCACCCAAGTAACATCCGAGAGTTCTCTGCTAACAATTCAATCTGTTTTAGATCAATACAGAATTGGAATGGCAAGCAACCCTAATTTCAGACGAACAGGTATAGATATGAATCATAATGTGATTGATGTGCAAAAAGTTGGTTCCATTTGTACTCTGACTATTTGCCGAGAAAAGGCTTTAAATGCCTTAAATATAGATGTTTTGAATGAACTCGCAACAGTTGTGGACACTATTGAACGCGATGAAAATATCCGCGTATTGCTGTTGACTGGAGCCGGGAAGGCCTTTGTTGCTGGCGCGGATATTGCCGAAATGCAGGCACTCTCGCCAGCGGAAGCCAGAAATTTTGCCGAACTTGGTTCCAGAGTTTTTAGAAAAATTGAGTTACTCAATAAAACGGTTATCGCTGTCGTCAATGGATTTGCGTTAGGGGGAGGCTGCGAGTTGGCAATGGCTGCCGATATTCGGCTGGCTTCTCAAAAAGCAAAATTCGGACAGCCTGAAGTTGGGCTCGGAATTATCCCCGGTTTTTGCGGAACACAAAGGTTGCCTCGTCTGGTTGGCGTCGCTAAAGCAAAAGAGTTGATTTACACCGGGGTAGTTATTGGGGCCGAAGAAGCTAAGGCTATCGGTCTTGTCAATCAGGTGTGTGACCACGAAACATTGATGGAGTGTGCAGTCGCCATGGCGACCTCGATCTGCTCGAACAGTCCTGTTGCTGTCTCTTTAGCCAAAACCTCCATTGACAAGGGATTAGGCCAGAACATTGAGGTTGGGATCGAAATTGAAAAAGACCTGTTTGCTCTCTGTTTTACGGAGTCAGATCAGAAGGAAGGTATGCAGGCATTTCTAGAAAAAAGAAAACCCAAATATAACTAGTCATTGTATTAGGTTTCACTCAAGGAGAAAAATATGGAAACTTTAAATAGTATGAAAATAGGGGTTATCGGAGCGGGAACCATGGGAGCTGGCATTGCTCAGGTTTTTGCGGAGAATGGCTACACTGTCATTATTAAAGAAGTGCAGGAAGAGCTTTATCAGCGTGGGCTCAAAAATATTGAAAAAATTCTCGATCGCGGGATCAAAAAAGAAAAAATTACCGAAGCTGATAAAGCAACAACTCTGTCTCACTTGACAGGAACAACCGATGTGAATGATTTGGCAGACTGTGATCTGATTGTCGAAGCTGCTGTCGAGAATATGAAAATCAAAAAACTGATTTTTGAAGAATTGGATAAGGTCTGTAAGCCAGAAGCGATTCTTGCGACCAACACATCATCATTATCGATCACAGATGTTGCCATCAGTACCAATAGGCCGGAAAAAGTGATTGGGATGCATTTTTTCAACCCTGTTCCAGTGATGAAACTGGTTGAGATTATCAAGGGGATTTCGACCTCTGAAGCGACCGTTGCAACAGTTTTGGCTTTAGCTCAATCACTGGGTAAAGAAGCTGTCAAGGTCGAGGAGGCTCCTGGATTTGTGGTGAATCGGATTCTGATTCCGATGATCAATGAAGCTGTTGGTATCCTGGCTGATGGTGTTGCTCAGCAGAAGATATTGACTTGGCAATGACACTTGGAGCCAATCATCCCATCGGTCCCCTGGGATTAGCCGATTTGATTGGTAACGATGTGAATCTTGCATCATGGAAGTGCTTTATGAGGAGTTTGGTGACTCTAAGTACAGACCCCATCCATTACTTAGAAAAATGGTTCGTGGCGGCCTGATGGGAAGGAAATCGGGGCAAGGGTTTTACGACTATTCGAAATGAATAACGGATTGATCTGGTCCTTGTGGTTTTTGACTGTGGTGACCAGGCAAGTCAGATGGCATAGGGGACAATCTTGTTGCCATTGATAAAGACAATCAAAATCATTGATCTGATAAGAAATGGTTGAAGATAACTGGAGACACTTAGTATGGATTTTAATTTAGACAATGAGTATGACATGCTCAGAACCATGTATCGAGATTTTTCTGAACAGGAAGTGGAGCCAATTGCGGCAGAAATAGATGAAGAAGAGCGCTTTCCTGCAGAAACTGTTACTAAGCTTGCGAAGTTTGGACTTTTAGGGATTCCGATTCCTAAAGAATATGGTGGTGAGGGGGCAGATAACCTCGCTTATGCTATGGCAGTTGAGGAGCTTGGCCGGGTTTGCGGTACAACATCTGTCATTGTTTCGGCTCATACTTCTCTCTGTGCTGTTCCTATTCTTGAATTTGGTACCGAAGAACAGAAACAGAAGTATCTGGTTCCTCTTGCAAAAGGGGAAAAGTTGGGCGCTTTCGGTTTGACTGAGCCAAATGCTGGAACGGATGCAAGTGCACAACAGACGACAGCTATTGTTGATGGTGAAGACTATGTGCTTAATGGCAGTAAGATTTTTATCACCAACGCCGGTTATGCCGATACCTATGTTGTTATGGCCATGACCGATAAAAAGATGGGAACACGCGGAATCTCTGCATTTATTGTAGAGCACGATTTTCCAGGATTCAGTATTGGTAAAAAAGAGAAAAAGCTGGGTATTCGTGGATCATCGACCTGTGAACTGATTTTTGAAGATTGTCGTGTCCCTAAAGAAAACCTCCTTGGGAAAGTTGGCAAGGGATTTTCAATTGCCATGAAAACACTTGATGGCGGACGTATCGGAATTGCTTCTCAGGCTCTTGGCATTGCTCAGGGGGCTTTTGATCAGACAGTTAACTACGTCAAGGAAAGGAAGCAATTTGGTCGTGCGTTGAGCAAGTTTCAGAATACACAGTTTGAATTGGCTGATATGAACACCAAATTGGAAGCTGCGCGACTGTTGATTTATAAAGCTGCCTGTAAAAAGGATCAGAGGCTTCCCTACAGTGCTGATGCTGCCAGAGCAAAACTCTATGCCGCAGAAGTGGCTATGGAAATCACGACTAAGGCCGTTCAACTGCATGGTGGCTATGGTTACATTCGTGAATACCCGATCGAAAGAATGATGCGGGATGCCAAGATTACCGAAATTTATGAAGGGACCAGCGAAGTGCAGAAAATGGTCATCGCTGCGGACGTCCTTTGATCGTAAAGATAAAGAGGTTAACCCTATGAAAATTGTTGTTTGTATTAAACAAGTTCCAGATACCACAGAAGTCAAACTTGATCCTGAGACAGGGACACTGATTCGTAAAGGTGTACCAAGTATCATTAACCCTGATGATAAACGTGGGCTCGAAGCTGCATTGCAATTGAAGGATGAATTTGGCGCCGAAGTTGTTGTCCTGACCATGGGGCCTCCCCAGGCAGATAACGCACTCAGGGAGTCTTTTGGAATGGGAGTCGATCAGGCTATTCTGTTAACTGATCGTGCATTTGCCGGGTCTGATACTCTTGCAACGTCTCATACCCTTGCTGCGGCGATCCGTAAAATCAGCCAGATTTGATCATTGCCGGACGTCAGGCCATTGATGGTGACACGGCGCAGGTCGGTCCTCAGATTGCCGAGCACCTTAATCTTCCACAGGTGTCCTATGTTTTTGACCTGCAAAAGGAAGATGAAAAGCATCTGATCGTCAAGCGTTCATTTGAAGATGGTTCACATCGACTGCGTATCAAGATGCCATGTCTGATTACGACACTGTCAGAAATGAACACACCGCGCTATATGTCCGTTGGAAAGATCTTTGATGCTTACCGGGAAAAAAAGGTTGAAATTTGGAACCTGAAAGATATCGACATCGAAACGGCAACCTTGGGTTTGGCGGGATCGCCGACTAAAGTACAGAAATCATTCACCAAGAGCGTTAAAGACAAAGGTGTGGTTTACGATGATGTTTCTCCTAAAGAAGCAGCGAAGTTGATCGTCGACAAACTCACAGAGAAATATATTCTGTAGTAGGAGATTTGCAACATGAATGTGAAAGACTATAAAGGTATATTTGTTTTTATTGAACAGCGTAATTCCATTATTCAGAAAGTCTCGATCGAGCTTTTAGGTAAGGGGCGGGAATTGGCTGATGAGTTGGGTGTCGAGCTAACGGCTCTGTTTCTTGGGGAAAATATCGAGGACAGTAGTATCGATCTGATACACTATGGCGCAGACAGGGTGGTTTTTTTGGATGATGAGCAATTGAGCATCTATACCACTGAGCCCTATACTCAAGCGATGACAGCGGCTATTCATGACTATAAGCCGGAAATCGTACTGATTGGTGCGACCGCCGTTGGACGTGATCTTGCTCCTCGCGTTTCAGCGCGGGTTGAGACAGGTTTAACTGCAGACTGCACTAAGCTTGAAATCGGTGAGAATAGTAATCTGTGGATGACCCGACCTGCTTTTGGCGGGAATATCATGGCGACGATCATCTGTACAGAACACAGACCGCAGATGTCAACTGTTCGTCCTGGTGTGATGAAGAGTCTGGTTAAGGATACAAGCCGTAGCGGTGATATTATCCGTCTGGATGTCCAGTTGGAAAAAAACCATCTGAATGTTGAAGTTCTTGAAGTCATTAAAGAAGAAAAAGAGAAAATCAACATAGAAGATGCTGACGTCCTGGTTTCCGGTGGCCGTGGTGTAGGCAGCAGGGTAATTATTCCATCCTTGAAGTTTTGGCAGATGAACTTAAGGGTACGGTTTCTTCTTCGCGCGCTGCTGTCGATTCAGGTTGGGTTGATCATGACCGTCAGGTTGGTCAAACTGGTAAGACAGTTCGGCCTGATATGTATTTTGCGCTCGGTATTTCCGGAGCTATCCAGCATGTTGCCGGCATGGAAGAATCTGAGTTCATCATAGCTGTTAACAAAGACGGATCCGCGCCTATTTTTGATGTATCCGATCTTGGTATTGTTGGTGATTTGCATAAAATTCTTCCATTATTGGTTGATGAAGTCAAACATCAGAGAGAAGAACAGGCACAGCTGGTGAATGCCTGACATACGTGTGAACGACTGAAAATAATTCAGATGTGTCATAATGAACTCTTTACTTATGAGTTTTACATAGTAGTCACTCTCGAATAGAAAGTGGCCAGAGAGCTGTCTGATTCTGATAGAAGGTGACCACAAGCGGGTCGGCTCCAAAATCCACATATTGGATAAAGCCAGCGTTTTTAAGGAGAAATATTATGCAAGATGTTTACATCGTTGGAGCAGCACGAACTCCAATTGGTAGTTTTAATGGTTCTCTCGAAAAGGTCAGTGCCGTTGAACTTGGCAGGATTGTTGTTGAAGAATCTTTAACGCGTGCCGGACTGTCAACTCAGGATGTTGATGAGGTCCTGCTGGGTTGTGTTCTGCAGGCAGGCTTGGGGCAGAATGTAGCACGCCAGGTTCTGATTGCAGCAGGGATTCCCCAAGAGCGTTGCGCGCAAACCCTTAATATGGTTTGTGGCTCAGGGTTGCGAACTGTTGCTGCGGCTGCCCAGGCGATTCAGTGCGGAGACTCTTCAGTCGTCGTTGCTGGTGGAACTGAAAATATGAGCCTGGCTCCCTATCTGCTTCCTCAGGCGAGAAGCGGTTATCGGATGGGGAACGGTGAGGTTGTTGACTCTCTTGTCTATGACGGCTTGTTCGATATCTTTAATCGTTATCATATGGGCATTACAGCAGAAAATATTGCTGACAAATACTCACTCTCCCGCGAGGATCAAGATGAATTTGCTGCTTTAAGCCAACAGCGCGCAGAGGTGGCAGTGACGTCGGGTCGTTTTAAGGATGAGATTGTGCCAGTCTTGATCCCTCAGCGTAAAAAAGATCCACTGGTCTTTGATACGGATGAATTTCCACGTTTTGGGGCAACAGCAGCTTCTCTTGGTAAATTGAGGCCAGCTTTTAAGAAAGATGGAACGGTCACAGCCGGAAATGCTTCTGGCATTAATGATGGCGCAGCTGCTCTTGTTGTTGCTGGTTCTGACGTCGTTAAGCAGCAGAGTTTGAAACCTTTAGCTCGTATTGCTTCCTATGGCTGGTATGGCTGTGACCCCTCAGTGATGGGACTCGGGCCGATTGAAGCAACCCGTGTGGCATTGAAGAAAGCAGGCTGGAGCGTTGGAGATCTTGATTTGATTGAAGCCAATGAAGCCTTTGCAGCGCAATCTCTCGCCGTTGTACGTGACTTGGAGTTGAACCCTGAAATTACCAATGTTAATGGTGGCGCTATTGCATTGGGGCACCCCATTGGTGCTTCAGGAGCGCGCGTTTTGACAACATTGCTCTATGAGATGGAAAAGCGTGACATTCATAAAGGCTTGGCAACTCTCTGCATCGGTGGTGGAATGGGAATTGCCATGTGTGTTGAGCGTTAGCAATACTCAGCAATCGTCATCTGTCTAAAAATGGTCATGCGTTCTCTCGGTATGATGGAACCTTAACCATGAAGTCATGGGGCGGCCGGCAGTTTACCGTTGTGGGCTCCTTATCTGAGAAGATAAAGGGTCCTCGTGGAAGTTGACCGGTTCAGTCCCATCTTCTAATCTGTTCCTTTAGGCTACAGTCCGCCTATCTGCCGTTTCAGCAACAAGAACTTCAGTGATATTTTTTCGATACCATTCAATTGAGGCCGAAATTGCTTCTTCTGTCAACCGGCCCAGGACTTCCCCAAACAGGACATGTTTGCCACAATATGCAACGGTTTCAGGTCCCTGCCCACTGACAATAGCGACTGAATCCGTTCCCGTTCCTGTTGCGATGCGGTGAGAGACTGGACTGAGTATTCCAATCTCCTGAAGGACAGCTGCTTTGGCTTCTGTGACAATCAGCAAGGCTTCGACCATTGCAGCGTCTGTCAGATGGGCCGAAGTCATCGCTATGGTATTGATTGTTCCCACTTCTTCCGGATCGCATGCCATCTGTCTGTACTCCGCTTTGTCGCCTGTACGTCTGGGATTGGATAGTCCCGCGGTCACCATGACGGCAACATCGATCCCTTGAACACATTCTTTGGCAAGTCTAAACGAACCCATTGACGCTGCGTCATCATGGCAACGGTGGTTCCTTCCCACCCTTCATTGATACAGTATTGGGTCAAGGTCGCAGACGGCGTTTCTGGTGTGTCAGAATGTTTTGGAACTTTCAGGTTGAGAATGTGTCTGGCTTCCGAGAATCCGCCGTTTAATACCGCTGAGCTGATGACTCTGTGGGGTGTCCTAAAATCGATATGAATATGATTGTCTGTCTGTTCGTATCTGGCCTGATCTGTGATTGTCTGTATCATTGAAGTCATCTGTACGGGTTAAAGGTTGTGAATCGTTGTTTTCGCTGGAAGGATAGTACGGGTTTAATCTTCTGGCAATCATAAGCTTAAAACTTCCTTTAAATAATCATTCCGAAAGGGATTGTGTTTTTTGGATAATTGTATAATGTCGACATTCGACAAAAGTGCTTTGTAATAATGGATATGGGTAGGAGTTATTAGATATGAACAATGGACAACATGAAGTTCATCTCAATCTTAATGTCAGGGGATTACCAGTTTCGGCGACACTGGGCATTAATGAAGCAAGTAATCTGCTGATCAATGAAGGCAAACAGGTCTATAAACTGGGATTAGGTCAATCGCCTTTTCCTGTCCCTAAGCCTGTCGTGCGTGAGCTGCAGAATAACGCCCACCAAAAGGATTACCTTCCTGTGCGTGGTCTTCCTGCTTTGTGTGAAGCGGTCGCTGGATATTATCGCAGGACACAGGATCTGCCCATTTTAAGTGAAAATGTTCTGATTGGTCCTGGCTCCAAAGAGCTGATGTTTATTCTCCAGCTGGTCTATTATGGTGACCTTGTTATTCCAACTCCGAGTTGGGTTTCTTACGCACCTCAAGCCCATATCGTCGGGCGTCATGTCCACTGGTTGGAAACCGAAGAGAAAAACAATTGGTTGCTGACTCCAGAGGAACTTGGAAATCTATGTTGTCATGATCCGAGCAGACCACGGGTTGTCATTCTGAATTATCCCAATAACCCAACGGGGTGTTCCTACTCTCCAGAGCAGCTACAGGAGTTGGCCGAGGTCGCACGAAAGTATAAAATTATTCTTCTCTCGGACGAAATCTATGGTGAGTTGAACTTTGAAGGGCGGCATCAATCGATAGCGCGTTACTACCCGAAGGGACGATCATTACCAGTGGTTTAAGCAAGTGGGCAGGTGCAGGTGGGTGGCGACTCGGGACATTTGCTTTCCCGCCAGAATTAAAATGGCTGATGGATGCAATGGCTGTTGTGGCCAGTGAAACCTTTACATCGACCAGTGCTCCTATACAGTATGCAGCCGTTAAGGCATTTGAAGGCAGCGCAGAGATTGAGCGTTACTTGTCACATTCACGCCGGATACTTAAGGCTCTTTCTGAATGGATTTGGACACGTTTGACGAGTGCTGGAATCGATGTTGCAAAACCTGAGGGTGCTTTTTATATGTTGCCTGACTTTGAGCCGTTACGTGAAGGACTTGAAAAAAGAGGGATTCGTAGTGGAGATATCCTCTGTCAACGTTTGCTTGAGGAAACTGGAGTGGCAATTCTCCCTGGCAGTAACTTCGGACGTCCGAAGAAAGAGCTGACTGCGAGGCTGGCATTTGTGAATTTTGATGGTGCAAAAGTGTTGGCAGCAATTGAGCAGTTGGCTGGAGATGAACCGCTGGAAGAAGATTTTTTACGATGCTACTGTGAACAGACCTTAACCGCTATTGATCTGTTATGTGAATGGGTCTCTTGACACTTGATTCCACGAATTAAATGACAGAGGCGGGATGACTCGCCTCTGTCGTGCTGTAAGTCTGACGATTTGTTGTGATTGTGTAATCTTTTCAATCGACATACAAGTGTCTTTAGGTTTCCGAGATTTATTTACCTTGTCGCGCAAAGCTGATAAATACTTTAGCCAGGCCAATGACTGCAATTATCGCAAAAAAGAGACCGCGCCAGATGGCTGGCTCTTTCCCTTCGCTGATGAAAATCGTTTCTTCTGACACCGGAATGTTCATCTCTTGGAGTAATTCAGTCAGTTTGTTTTTGTTGGAACTGGCAACCAGATTATCGGCAGTCATGCCGGTCAGGGAACGTCTCCCCATGAACAGATGCTTGTTCTCTTCAACAAACTCGGCCTTTTGAGCGTCCGTCTCAAGGATGAAATAGTAGTTCTTGAGTACAGATATGATCTGTGGATCGCGGGTTTCAAACCAGACCTTCATGGTTGTTGTTTCTGAATCAAGTTTGAGAGGTACCAGAAACGAATCGATGGTCATCGAACCCGACATGTTGATTGCCTGAAGTAGATCTTGAACACCATCTGTGACCGTCAGCCACTCTCTAGGGGCGCCCTTGACTTCCAGTTCAGCGATAGAAACCTGTTGCGGTTCCTGATTGCGTAACAACAGACTGAGGTCGGAAAAGCCGAGCCAGCCAAGGATCAGACAGATGGCGAGAATGGTGATACGAAAACGTTTCATAGGTTCTTTCCTGGTAACAAAATGGGCTGCCAAAGGGCAGCCCAGATTATATAGAAAACAAGCTTTAGAGCAAGGTTCAATTATGCGCTTTCGCCAGCATGACCTTTGATCTCATCCTTCTGGGTCATCATCGAGATGACAACCAGAGCAATGAATGAGAGCGGGATTGAGATCAGTGCCGGGCTATTGAACTGAATTGGTGCGTCAGCAGGAAGCTTTCCGTAGCGGACCCACATGTCTGGTGAAATCAGGATCAGACCCAGGGAGCTGACCAGACCGACCAGAATTGACGCTGCAACGCCTCGAGCTGTTGTTTTGCTCCAGAACAGCAACATCAGGATTGCCGGGAGGTTAGCGGAAGCCGCGACAGCAAAAGCCCAACCAACCAGGAATGAAACATTCATTCCTTCGAAGACAATCCCTAGATAGATAGCGATACAGCCGATAACCATGGCTGAAATCTTACCAGCCCGAACTTTACCGCGATCACTCATCTGCATACCCATAAAGTTATCCATCAGGTCGTGGGCTATGGCTCCTGATGCCGCGACAATCAGTCCTGAGACCGTACCTAGAACCGTCGCGAAGGCAAGTGACGAGATGACTGCGAAGAGGATGACACCGAATGAGAGTGCCAGCAATGGTGCCGACATATTGTTATCGGTCAGGTTGATAACACCGTTGGTCATCGCACCCATACCCATGAACAGGGTCAGGACGTAGAAGAAGCCGATACCTGCAATAGCGACGATCGTTGATTTACGTGCGGCCGCCTGGCTTGGAACCGTGTAGTAGCGGATCAGGATGTGCGGTAATGCTGCAGTACCGCAGAACAGAGCCAGCATCAGCGATATGAAATTAAATTTCTGCAGACCAGTCGCGTTATCGACCTTAAACTTCAAACCGGGGCGCAAAACGCGGGAGCCAGGAGTCGGCTTCTGGTAATAGATCGTGGTCGTCGTGCCACCCTCTTTGATGTATTTCTTGCCCCAGAGAACGATGGTCGAATCTTTTAAGGCAGAGAGGTAGGCAAATGGACCAACAGCACCAGTGGCCGTAACGTTTTTGCCATCAATAACGATTTCACTGACATGACCAACCGGGAAGAACTTTCCATCTTCTTTCGCTGCACCGTTAAACAGTTTTGTGCCATCAGCTAATTTCGTCATGAAAAGGGTTTCTTCAAGGGTGTAGCCGGAGGTTGATTTATTGAGCTGCCAGATAGATTCTTCGCCATTTTTGCTCAATTTGACAAAGCCCTCTTTGCCGTACTTTGAGTCTAGACCAGCGACCACAGTGTAGCTTGGATCGCTCAGTTCTAGCGTTGCAGAAGCTTGTAATTTGTTGAAGTCGTGGTAAGCCGAGCCATTGTTTTCAGGGGTTGTTGAGAGGCCACGCGAAAGAACCATGACAACAACAACGGTTGACATGATCAAGAGCAGGGCTCCTTTAAAGAACTGGACATATGTGGTAGATGCCATTCCAGCTGTCGCAACAATGATGGTAACAACAATACCGACAATACAGACACCCACCCAATGTGGCAGACCGAGCAACGGTTGCACCAGAACGCCAGCACCAACCATCTGCGGAATCAGGTAGAACATTGACACCAGAAGAGTTGATATCGCAGCCATAAGCTGAATCGACTTGGAATTGAATTTGGAGTCGAGCGCGTCGGTAAAGGTGTATTTACCAAGGCGTTTCATTGGTTCTGCGACTAGGAACAGTGCGACAATCCAGCCTGCTAGATAGCCGATGGAATACATCCAACCATCGTATCCAGCAGTAGCGATCATACCGCAGATTCCCAGGAAAGATGCTGCTGAGAGGTAGTCACCAGCAAAAGCGACGCCGTTAGTAAACCAGTGGATGTTGCCGCCGGCGGCATAATAGCCTTCAGCTGAGCTTGTGCGTCTGGCCAGGAAGAAGGATAGGCCAAGAACAAACAGAACAAAGAATACAAAAAGGCCAATGGCCAATGGTGATTGTGTATATATCATGATATGAGCCCTCGCTTTAGCTGTTCATCTGCTTTTCTGCTCTGGTGCAGAGATGGTTGTAGATAACGGCCATGACAAGAGCCAGTACGATTAATCCAAAGCCCCAGATGACCGCTGCCGTCTGGCCAAATACGATCGATTCCATGATCTTGGGGTTTGTCGTGTTGAGAATGACGAAGGTGGCATAAACCAGTGTGTAGGCAATAAACATTTTGACGCCCAGCTTGGTCTTGAATGTGGCCGCGTTGTCTTTACCTAGTTTAACGGCGGGTCCATGTCCCATGATTAAGCTCCTCTCTCTTTGCTTCCGAGGTTTCCCTCAATTAATAGTCAATTCAAAAGCCGGTTTAGTCGTTGGCTCTTTGATGCTTTTCTTTATTTATTTTTGAACTCAGTTTGTCTGTCCTGATTTGGCTGTAATTACCCTGTCTGTTGCGACTATGTGTCAGATACGGTAATGCTAGATAACTTAGTTTGAGTGTTCGTTTTTTTTGTGTTAATCGCTATCTGGTTGTTTTTATTAAATAAAAGACTGTATCTTTTGTTATAAAATGCGTGATGATGTGTTTTTTGTTTCGCGATATAATACGACGTTATAAAATGATGTCAACAGGTAAAATTTCAATAGAATGATATTTTATTA
>JDSF01000425.1_pt1 | contig 15555 bp, 20 predicted proteins | sample 199441 | NCBI WGS metagenome assembly JDSF01 (sample SAMN02592751, study PRJNA231836) | bioreactor metagenome | isolation source: continuous culture bioreactor denitrification-DNRA | place: Germany: Bremen
CCTTGGCAGTCTCAGCCGGAATCAGACACCAGACGTCTACAATTTCAATGAAATACGGTTGTCTCAGAACCTTATCAAATCAAAAGCGACAAGGATTCAATAGAGATTAAGGTTCGTAGCCTCAGAACAATTATATCGCCATAAAAAATCATCTCATCGACCTCACCTGAGACAAAAACTGTTTCTTTATTTTTATCAAAAAAGTCCATCAGATAATTTTCCACTAATGATTTATGCAAAGCAAGATACTTGTGAAATGTGAACGCGCTATGCTATAAGCATAGGTCTGTGATTACAATGACTTTTTGTATATGGAGTGTACTTTTTATGGAGCGAACTGATCGTTCTAAGCGTGAACCAGTCGAAGTCATCTGCACAAAATGTCGTTATACTGAGATCATATATCTCCCAGTAGACGATTTACCCATCTGTCCCGAATGCAATATTCGCATGTCAATTTCTGAATTACTGGATGAAGGAAAATCCTATTAAATAATCACTGCCGGCTTTGTCGGCACAACCTTTAATGAGTGTGGAGGAAACCAATGAAACATCTGAAACTTGTCCTTGCTTGCATGTTGGCTCTCTGTGTCCTTTTACCAGGATTGGCTGTTGCTGACACCCTGGAAGACATTCAAGCCCGCGGCAGCCTGCGAGTGGGTCTCGAACCTGGCTATATGCCTTTTGAAATGACCAACCAAAAAGGCAAGATTGTCGGTTTTGATGTCGACATGGCGAAACGCATTGCAAAAGCGATGGATGTAAAGCTTGAACTCGTCAGCACTGCCTGGGATGGTATTATTCCAGGACTTCTGACTAAAAAATACGACATGATTATGAGTGGCATGACATTGACTCAAGAAAGAAACATGAAGGTCAATTTTGCGTCTCCATATATTGTTGTCGGTCAAAGCATCTTGATCAAGAAATCGATTGCAGACAAAGTTAAATCATACAAAGATCTTAATTCTAAAGAGTATAAGGTTGCATCAAAGCTCGGAACAACTGGTGAGCAAGCGACCAAGCGTATGATTCCTAACTGTACATACATTTCATTTGAAACCGAGCAGGAAGGAATTCAGGATCTGCTCAACGGCAAAATCGACGCCTTTATCTATGACCTGCCCTTCATGGCGATTGCCAACGCCCAGAAGAACAACGGCAATCTGGTTTTTCTTGACGAGCCATTCACTTTTGAGCCGCTGGCATGGGCGGTACGCCCTGACAACCACAACCTGATCAACTGGCTTAATAACTTCATGAATCAAATTAAGAGCGATGGAACCTACGATAAAATTTATGCAAAATGGTTCCTCAGCGATAAATGGCTGAAACAAATTCAGAACTAACGATTACATTTACACAACGGGGAGTGCATAAACATGCACTCCCCGTAATTTTTAATTATCTGGAATTTAACGTGAATAATGATTTTAAAAGCTGGGCATGGACTCTCTTGACACTGCTGATACTCTTCAGTATGGGCGCGGGTTTATGGGTAGCAACAAAAAAGATTGATTATAATTGGCGTTGGAATCGGGTTCCTCAGTACTTTTTTATCACAATGAGACACCCTCTAATGCTCCCTCAGATTCTCGTGTTGTATCGATCGACAGTATCGGTGAAAAAACAACAATAACCCTGCTGGGTGAAGATGATGAAACACACAGTTTCGTCGTCGATACAGACACAGTCAATGTCTCTATTGATGAAGATCTCTTCGAAGGGGATACCATTGGTGCAGTCATGGAGTGGAAGATAGGTCCCCTACTGCATGGTCTCTTTGTCACTTTATGGTTGTCGGCAGCCGCGAGTTTCTTTGGTATGATTATTGGTCTTGTCACTGGTCTTTGTCGGGTTTCTAACAATGTAACCCTGAGACAACTATCAATCTTTTATATTGAGATTATCCGTGGAACACCGCTGTTAGTACAAATCTTCATCTTCTATTTTTTCCTCGGAACAGTTCTTGATATCAGTCGGATAGTTGCAGGAATCAGTGCCTTGGCTATTTTTGCTGGCGCCTACGTTGCAGAGATCATTCGTGCCGGAATTCAGTCGATCCCAAAGGGCCAAATGGAAGCAGCCCGCTCAGTCGGGATGAATGTTCCCCAAGCGATGGTTTACATTATTCTGCCCCAGGCATTTAAGCGCATTCTTCCACCTCTGGCAGGCCAATTTATCAGCCTGATAAAAGATTCATCACTGGTTTCAGTTATTGCCATTACCGACTTAACCAAAAGTGGTCGCGAGGTTATCACCTCCACCTTTGCCACTTTTGAAATCTGGTTTATCGTTGCGTTACTTTATCTTTTGTTAACATCAGTATTATCGCAAGTAATTGCGTGGGTTGAGCGGAGGCTAGCAGTCAGTGATTAAGACAGTCGATTTGAAAAAAACATTTATCGGTCGAGGACAGACTGTACATGCCGTTGATGGAGTGACTGCTCATGTAAAACAGGGTGAAGTTGTTGTTATCATCGGCCCATCCGGATCTGGGAAATCAACTTATCTACGCTGCCTGAATGGTCTAGAAACCCTGACGTCAGGACATATTCATGTTGATGGCATTGATCTGGCTGATCGCAAAACCGACCTGAATAAGATTCGTCGTGAAGTTGGAATGGTGTTCCAGCAGTTCAATCTATTTCCACATAAAACTGTACTCGAAAATCTGGTATTGGCTCAAAGGGTTGTACGCAAACGCAAACGTGCGGAAGCAGAAGCAAAAGGTCGGGCCCTACTTGAAAAAGTTGGTATTGCTGAAAAAGAGATGGAATATCCCATCCGACTGTCAGGTGGTCAACAGCAGCGTGTCGCCATTGCCAGAGCCTTGGCGATGGAACCTAAAGTCATGCTTTTTGATGAACCAACCAGTGCCCTCGATCCAGAAATGGTTGGTGAAGTGCTTGAAGTTATGAAACAACTGGCCCGTGAAGGTATGACCATGGTCGTTGTCACCCACGAAATGGGCTTTGCTCGTGAAGTGGCTGATCGAGTTCTGTTTATGGATCATGGTAGACTGGTTGAAGAAGGAACGCCGGAACATTTCTTTACCGATCCTCAGGAAGAGCGAGCCAAGTTATTCCTAAAACAAGTTCTTTAGTATCTCTTTTCAATTATTTTTACTGAGGGACAGGACACAGATCCTGTCCCTTTTTTATTGAACGGACACAGTTTCCTCATAAATTACCCATAGAATGTGTCTTTGCATTATCCATCATATTTCATATGCTCTCCAACCATGTCTATAAATAATAAAAAAGAGATACTACAGGACGGTGCCACAGCAGTCTGGCCGATCTGTCTGGGCTACTTCCCCATTGGACTCGCTCTCGGCGTTCTGGCCCAACAAGCCGGGTTACCCTGGTGGTCAGTTGCGATGATGTCAGTTCTTGTTTTTGCTGGCAGTGCACAATTCATTGGAGTTGCAATGATCGCGGCAAAAGCCTCAATCCCAGCAATCATCCTGACAACCTTCGTTGTGAATCTGCGGCACACCTTAATGAGCTCTGCCCTGGCCGTTCACCTCACAGGCGTCAACAGACGCTTTCTCTCCTTATTTGCTTATGGAATTACCGACGAAAGCTTTGCCGTTAATATGGCCCGTTTTCGTGATGGTGGGTGGGATCGCTGGCGTGCACTTGTTGTCAACCACCTTGCTAATGCGACCTGGTTCGGCGCAACAGTCATTGGATCACTCGTCGGTCAATTTGTCCCACAAGGGGCATTCGGAATAGACTACGCTCTTACCGGAATGTTTATTTGTCTGCTGGTATTTCAATTTCAGGGACGGATATATATTCTAACTGGAGTGATTGCGGCCGTTATTTCTGTCATTTGGTATCTCTTGATTCCAGGTGACTCTTATATCGTCGGCGCCTCCGTTTGCGCAGCCACTGCAGGCTACCTCCTCAAACGGCGCTACCAGAGGAATAAATGATTTTCTCGGATTATCTCTTCCTTTTCGCCGGCATGGGATTGGTGACTTATCTTCCTCGCGCACTGCCGCTCCTATATCTGGCCCATAAACAACTTCCACAATGGCTGATCGACTGGCTCGGATTGATCCCAGTTGCTGTTTTAAGTGCCCTATTGGCGCCATCACTTTTCACCAGTGCGGCAGAACGAAACTTAACATTCAGCAAGCCAGAGCTGTTGGTTGCAATTCCGACATTGCTATTTGCAATCAAAACACGTAGCCTTGGCGGAACAGTCCTGATAGGAATGTTCCTATTCTGGCTCGCACGTCTTTTTCTTTAGGTAGGTAAAATAGTTATGGCACTCACAGGTAAACAGGTCCGTTTTCTACGAGGTCTCGGACATCACCTCAAACCGGTTGTTATGATCGGTAAGGATGAAGTATCAGAAACCGTTATCTCGGCAACGGATGAAGCTTTAGAAATTCACGAATTGATCAAAGTCAAGCTGCAGGAAGGCTGTCTGGGAGATCGCAAAGATGTTGCAGCTGAGCTTGCTAAGCAGACAAAATCATCAATTGCACAGATTCTAGGTAGAGTTATCTTGCTCTATCGTAAAGCTGAAGAACAGAAAATTTCACTTCCAAAGTAATATAAATGTTTCAGTTTGATATCTCAAAAGAACCGCTATCTAACCCTGAACTTAAAGCTGAAATTTTATATCTTCAAGAGACCAGAAAGCAGCAGATCAAGCAATCCTGCATCTCTGATGTACTGCATGCGTTAGTATTTATCGGCCTCTATTTCAGTGGACAGGTAGGCGGTTATGCTATTCTTGTTGCCGTGGCGATCAGCACCGTCGCGGCAATTACAATGGCTATGCTCAAAAGCCAACGTGTCATTGCTGACCATATCAAAACACTTGTGATTGCATTCAGTATAGGAATACTCGTTTTCTGCACACTCCATATCACAATGAAGACAGCGCTGCTCGGTAGTGCTATCTCCGCCCTACTGGGCTTTTCAATTGTACTTGTCGGCTCAACCCTGGGTCGTAATGTCAAAATGGTCCTCAAAACTCTTGAGCACATGAAAACATTTCAAGACGATAAGGACGCGCAGCATGAATTAAGTAAACTCTGCCATGAGTATCCAGAACTTGAGGAATATCGTGAAATGGCATCTCAGAACTTACGTCCACACCTGACATATGGTGAACTATTTGCGATGCGTCGATGGAGCAAGGCCCAAAAGTCATCCTAAGCTCGCTCAAAAGGCTCATAGAGACGTTTATACTCATCCTGAGCATAACGATCAGTCATGCTGGCAATATAATCACAAATGACCCTTTCGACTCCAAAGGACTCAAATCTCAGTTGATGCCGCTTCGGTAACAATGTTGGATTCGCCATATAATTTTCAAACAATAAGGTCAGAAACCGTTCAGCCTTAACCCTCATGCGCTCGACTTTGTAATGGCGATAAAGGTGTTTATAGAGAAAACGTTTCAACTGTCTGTTCTTCTGAGTCATCTCCAGACTTAAACAGACAATATTTTTAGAATGATTATGGACATCATCAATTGAACGGATCTGGTATTTATTTAAATTAGCCACAGTTGTTTCAACCAAATCCTGAATTAAAGCACCGATCAAATAGCTGATGGTTTGTAGAATATGACGTTTTTCATCTAAATCTGGATATTTTTGCCCTATATTCAGATAGGTTTCCCGCCATAGATCAACCTCTGACAATTCCTTTAAATTGATATATCCGGCTTTTAAACCGTCATCAATGTCATGGTTGTTATAAGCGATTTCATCAGCGAGATCGATGATCTGAGCTTCAAGAGTGGGCCGCTGTTCCGGTTTGAACGACGCAATAGCAATAGACCCTGCCTGATCATAATCGGACGAATGTTTGATAATTCCTTCACGGGTCTCCCAACTAAGATTCAAACCATCAAACTCAGGATAGCGCTGCTCTAAAATGTCAACAACCCGCAGCGACTGGCGATTATGTTCAAAACCACCATAATCCTTCATCAAACGGTTAAGCACCGACTCACCAGTATGGCCAAAAGGTGTATGTCCAAGATCGTGTGAAAGCGCAAGGACCTCAACCAAGTCTTCATTCAGTCGTAAATTTCGTGCAATGCCACGGGCAATCTGAGCCACTTCCAGAGAATGCGTTAATCTGGTGCGGTAGTAGTCCCCTTCGTGATTAACAAACACCTGGGTCTTGTATTCAAGTCGGCGAAAAGCCGCACAGTGTATGATCCTGTCACGATCGCGCTCGAAAGCAAGGCGGTTATCTTTAAAAGGTTCTTCATATTTTCGTCCCCGACTTTCAGTACTGCGGGCGGCATAACTGGCAAGGCTTTCTTCATTCATAATGGTCTCCTGACAGATATTGTCTTCTTGTAATCAGAGTATATATCGACAGATTGTCAGAATATGTCACAACTTACTCAGCGAACAGCAATTTCCCACCCAATAGGGTCAATATAACTCCGAATATGAGGTTCAGCCATTTTTGACTCGACATAAACCTGCTTTTAACCCGCTCATCGGTCATCATAAATGTGATAGTGCCATACCAGCACATAGCCATGGCAAAGACTGAAAGACAAAGGAAACATTTGGCCCATAGTGGGAATTCTGGAGAACCGACCAGAGCAAACAGACTGATATAAAACGCCCATGCTTTAGGATTGGTCATATTGGTCAGTAATCCACGAAAAAACATTCGAAGCAACCCGAATGTGAAGCAATATTCGAATGAGAATGCAGCCTGTTCGCTGTTTTGTTTATTTCAAGCATCATCTTAATACCGAGATATAATAAATACCCACTGCCCAGATAATGAATAATTGTGGCAAAATAAATTGATGAATTGATCAGCAGAAGGAGCCCAAGCAGCCCGGCAATAGCAAAGAGCATACTCCCGACGGCAACACCTGCTGCGGTATAGGCTCCTTCACGCCGAGAACGGTTTATGGCAGTATTAACAACCAGTATAAAATTAGGCCCAGGGCTGATAATTGCCATGGCAAAGACGAAAAGAACCGAAAAGATGTTCAGCCAGACGTAATTCATGAAAAAACCCTTGATAACAAAGATGGAATTTTGATAAGAAACAGTCGATTTAATTCTGACAACAGGGCAGTGTAACCTATGCGTATAATCAGTGGAACAGTTCGTGGACGACAATTGGCATCTTTCTCAGGTAAGGAGATCCGCCCGACACCTGATCGTGTCCGCGAAGCGCTCTTTAGTATGTTGACCAGTCGCATCGGCTCCTTCAACCAACTTAAGGTTCTTGAACTGTTCTGCGGTAGCGGTGCTCAATCCCTTGAAGCAGTCAGTCGTGGAGCTGATTCTGCAACGATGATCGACTCTGGACGAGACGCAATAGCAACGGCAAGTGACAACATTAAACGCTGTAAGTTTGAAGACAGAACAAAGTTGATCAAGCAAGACGTCTATACAGCTCTGGAATCATTAACAAATAATGCTCCCTTTGATCTAATTTTTTTTGATCCACCCTACAATCAGGGTCATATTCCTAAAGTCTTAAAGAGGATTGAATCTTTAAAATTGCTTGCTAACGATGGAATCATTTGCGCTGAATCAGCAAAAGGTGAAGATCCGAGCAACGATACCAGCCTGACTCAACTTGATAGTAGAGTGTACGGCACAACACAAATTTACTTATTTGGCTATACAGAGGACCGAACATGAATCGTCATATTGCAATTTACCCAGGCTCGTTTGATCCTTTCACCAATGGTCATATGGATATCGTCAATCGCGGACTGGAAATCTTTGATACAGTGATCGTTGCTGTGGCACGCAATTCGGAAAAGAACAGTCTCTTCTCAGTTGCTGAACGTGTCGATATGATTAATCGTCTGACTGAGCAGAACCCGCGTGTTAAAGTTGAAACATTCGAGGGACTGCTGGTTAATTATGTCAGGGATAAGGAAGCTCGGGTTATTTTACGAGGCTTACGTGCCGTTACTGACTTCGAATTCGAATTTCAATTGGCTCAAATGAACCACGCCGTCTGTGAACAGGTTGAAACCTTGTTCATGATGACATCACCAGACTGCGCTTACCTGAGCTCATCAATTGTCAAAGAAGTCGGAAGACTTAACGGCGACATCAGTTCATTTGTGCCGCCCCTGGTTAAAGAAGAATTAGAAAAAAAGTTCAAAAAGAACTAGTCGAAAACATGATCTTCGAGCTGGCCGATGATAGATTCCAATCTGTCAACGGCCAGCTTAACCATCATCGCACCTTTTTTCGCAGATCCCTTTTCAGGATCCCCCCACACACCACCAGGCCAATATTTTCTTTTATCACGAACCAGAATGCCATTGGGAAAATGCGGCAACTCAGCAGCAGAAGATCCTTTGACCCATTCAGGATTTGAATTCAAAAGTCTTGATGTCTCAATTTCTCCAGCATGTGAATCCCCAATTGTCTCTATAAGGTCACCACAACTCTCTCGCACCAGTTGATATTCGCATAACACAGCAATATTGAGTTCTGGGAATTGCTCAAGCAACTGTTCTCCACTGTCAATCAAAGTCGACATATGAGTGCCACCAGCATGGCCACTCAAAAGGATAAAATAACGCAATCCCTGACGATAAAAATCACTGACAATATCAATTGTGAGTGATTTTAATGTTTCAGTAGAAATTGAAATGGTTCCGGGATGATGACCAGTGGACCGACAGACACCATAATGGACAGGAGGAGCAATAAATATTTTACGTCTGGAAGCGAGTATTTCGCCAACCTCAATAGCCTGTATCGTATCGGTGTCGAGTGGAAGGTGTGAGCCATGTTCTTCAGTCGAACCGAATGGAATCAGAACGGTTTGACAATCTTTCAAACCGGCTGAAAATTCATTCATTGTCAATTGCTGAATCAACATAGCACACCAAACCTAGTTCATCTTTTACTTTAACATTTTCTATAAAAGTCCCAGAAAATTATGCGTCTGAGGTATAACTCTAACATTGCGGTGAGTATCAGCAACAACCGCCTGCATATGAAGCAAACGGTCGGTTGAGACAGCGACCTTATTGTCAATTGTAACCGGCTGAATGATTAACGGAATGTGCTTGGCAACACCTTCAACAAGATCTCCCGCCAATTGGAGTTCAAGATCGGGAGTGTTCTGCCCAACAACAATCTTCACATAGGACTGCACCCTGTTCGCAATCTCCAGAAACCGCCTATGAATATCCCAGTCGGTCCGTTCTCCACTTAAGGAATGGAGCTTGACATCCATAGAGATCCAATCGATCTGATCAATCAGTGATTCGAGCTGATCAGGCAATGTTCCATTGGTTTCAAGATAGATCGGCAGTTCAGCTCTCAACAGAGGAAGCCAATGAGACAAGGTCTCGGCATGGAGCAAAGGTTCGCCTCCAGTCACACTGATCGAATGGTGAGCTGCAGGAAAGCTGTCTTTCCACTTGCGAATTAAAGCCTGAACCCGATCAATGGAGACAGGGTTTACCCAATCGACCATCTGATTTGAACCCGGACATTCTTCTACTTTGCAAACATCAGTCTTAGCAAAGTTGGTATCACAGTAGTGACAATCGAGATTGCAGCCGGGGAAGCGGAAAAAAATCTGGCGGCACCCGACCAGCAAGCCCTCTCCCTGAATGGAAGAAAATATTTCGATTAGATCAGTCTTGGGTATAAGTGGCATAGGCATTATCTGATTCCCATACGGTAATTTTTTCAACCTGAACATCATAATCAGCAAGGCTGGTGACAAGACGATCATAGATGAACTTTGAAATATGTTCCGACGACGGGCTGATCCCTTTGAAAGCATCCAGATCATTCAAATACTTGTGATCAAGATAGTTCATAATCTCTTTGGTATGCTTTTTCAGAATTTTAAAATCAATACCAAGACCGGCATGATCAAGTTTATCAGCAGCAACGGTTGCTTCTACTTTCCAGTTATGGCCATGCAGATTTTCACAATCCCCTTGATAATTCAAAAGGTTATGCGCTGCTGCAAAATGTGTTTGTATTGTTAAGTGGTACATTCTCACTCCTAGTTTATTAAGTTAAAAATCGCTTGAGTCCTCATCATATTGTGACTGCTTTTCACCACCGATACTATACTCTTCATTAGACCAGTGCCCTAGGTCGATCATACGACACTTCTCTGAACAAAATGGTCTTGAAGGATTATCATGCCAATAGGTGTCAGTTCCACAGCGAGGACAGGATATTTCTATTCGTTTCATAAGGTTACTATAAAGCTTTCAGGATCAGAAGAAAATGGTTGGACAATAAAAAACTGCGGCCAATACTACAAATAAAAATGATCTCGAAACAAGAACATTTATCATGAAATCGTTTTTCTTCAGATCAAACTGCCGATTGAAAGAAAGATTTAATCAAAGGCCAACAACCCCTTCATATCATTATCAGCAGACCGAATAAAACGATCAAAGGACGTTTCATCCAATGTCGCCATTCCACCTAATGTGATTGTCTTCAGAGTGTCAATTTCACTGTCACAGGTATTATATGTGGTGTTGTAAAATGCGATTCTTTTGTCTTTTTTCAATCCCATGTCCAATAATTGCTGCGCCCCTTTTTTGATAAGCTTCATCTTGTTGTACAAATCGTCTAAGTCTTTAACAGACCAAACGCCAAGGTAGATTGGACTATTGACGTTGCGGACATCACCAACGAGTTCTCCACGCAGCAAATCATCTCGGTTGCGCTTAAGATAATGGATAAAATCGAGATGTTCAGCAAGTTTTCGATCGGTTGCGAAAAAATGGCCGCTGTCTGGATCAAGGGTAAAAATCATTGTCCGATCAGTGGCTTGTCCATAACTTTGAAACAGGACGTCCTTGTAGTCGTCAAATGTAATATTTCGTAGAATGCAGGTTTCAAACTTGTTAATGCGCCGACAAATCCCCAGCAGCCAGGACCTTATCGAGTTATTGTCAATGCGGCATTTCCCGAGCTCTTCCTTGAGAAAATCGAACGTCTGGCCACCGAATCGGTACATCATCACACTCTGAAAAATATCACGAATGTTGTTATGACGACTGAAATGGTAGAGCAGATCATAGCTGAACAATTCCATCTGCCTTAGTTGCCAGATGAAGATGGTAATGTCTTTGCTGCTGGTCTGCGGGGTGAGTTTTGATTTTTGAGTGGCCTTAATCATCCTGACATAGCGGGTACTCAATTCGTCCAGAAGAGTCGTACTTCGCGTTGTGCTTTTTTTCAAACGAATGGTCCAGGTCGTCGACCGGCCTTCTTCACTGCTCACTTCGACATGATTGGCCCCAAACGCTGAGTAGATCTGCTTGGTTCCGACGCCTTCACCAGCACCAGGCATTGTCTTGGTTGAATTGCCAACAAACAGCGGGATTTGATCTGCTCCCTTTTGCAAACGCTCCGCTGAAATCCCTGTACCATTATCAGTAATAGAGAGATTGACCGTATCTCCCTGTTGATCGAGTAAAAATTCGATCCGTCCACGTCGTCCTGTTGTTTTGATCGCTTCAAGAGCGTTTGAGACAATATTGATCAATGCCCGGCTGCAACTGATGTAGCTACAATTGACCGGATCGATCTTTGACTTGAGAGCCAAACGAACCTCACACGCACTGTCAACAGCTTCAATAAAAGGAATCACGCGCTCAGTAATCAACTCTTTAAATGAGACTTTGTGAGCCAGATGAACCTTGTCTTCATAGGTATTTAATGTATTGAGCATTGCAGTCGTTTCACGGTTGATATCCTCAGAGACCTGACTGAAGTTGTCGACGGCCAACATTGCGGTCATATCAGACAGAACAGTAAGCGATTTTTTTACATCGTGGCGAACACGTGAAAGATCTTCGACAATCGATGTTTCAGGACGGGTTGCCGAATCAAGTTTGTTCATGAGCGTCGAAGCCGTCACAGACATCAGGTGAAAACGCATTCGCCTGAAGACAGTCATGTCGGTTATACTAAAGCCACGCGCAGAGAAAAACTCTATCGAGCTGAGCAGCTTTTCCCAAACATAGAGGTAGATATAAGCATCGATAGAAACCGTGTGAACCAAATAGTCCAAGAACGCTGAGCCGATCCCTTTACTTCGCCCAAAAGGGTTCGTCACAATTTTGTAGATATGAAGATTCTGCTTATCAGCTGAAGCATAAACGAGCATATACCCGAGCAATTCCCCTTTTTCTTCCCACACAAAGCTGTGGTCGTAATCGATATCGATAACTTTATCCTGGACATAAGGTGAAGGGATAACCAGAGTATCAATATTCAATAGAGGGGAATGGCGAATCGCTCGCTCATATTCTGGGGTGAGATTTTTAATATAGGGATATCGGTTGGAATTCCAATCCATAGCGTGTCTCACATCTGTCTTCATCGGGTTGTTAGTCAGAATCTATCATTCATAAATAACACTATCATAGACGTCAACGACTGTGTAATGCGATCCTTGGCAGATAACGATTAGATCACAGAAATTGACCGATCTCAATAATATCAACTACGCCTGATATTTCTGAATAAAATCAGCGACCTTAGCTTTAGGGATTTTGGAGAGCTTGCACAACAAATCGAAAGGAACCTCTTTCAAATGGTATTGATGCTTAAGCTGCGTCACCATTTTAAAATACAGATGAGCGGTCATTTCAGCATCGGCCAAAGCCCGGTGATGGCCACCTGAGGGAAGATTCAACACCCCTACCAAATATTCCAGACTGTGCGAACTCAAAGTCTGGTTCACTCGCCTTGACATTAACATGGAGCAGGCCATTTGTTGTTTTTTGCAGTAACCGAATCTGGCAAGTTCAGCATCAAGAAAACGTTGATCGAAACTGGCATTGTGAGCCACTAAAGGATGATCAGCGATAAAATCGACCAGCAGAGGAACAACCGTTTTGGCTGTCGGTGCCGAATCTAGCATTTTATTCGTGATGCCAGTGTATTCCTGAATGAAGCTGTTAACCCGGAAACCTGGATGGACCAGACTCTGAAAGCGATCAACGATATGCTCACCTTCTATGGCAACGGCTCCAACTTCAATAATCCGATCGCCGTTATTAGGTGAAAGGCCACTTGTTTCAAAGTCGATAATAATTGTGCGGGGATGGGTCCTAGACAATGGTAGGTTTCTCGTTCCAAGTGTTTGATTTAACAGAAAGCATACAAAGAGTATTCATGAGACAAAAATATTGTTCATTTCCAGTATTCCACATTCTGCTCGAGCGGTTTTTCATAGCACATCAGTCTACAGTACCGACAACTGTGCGCCGTCCCCATTTTAGAGCACGCTGGTGGGAATCGATGTAAAGATCAAGTCGGTTTCGACCTTTGATCGCTGACCCCTTGTCTTCCACCCTGCCCCAGCCATATCCAGGAATATAAATTCTGGTACGCGGCTTGATGTATTTCCAATCGGCAGCGATTGTTCCATCCTGAGGAACCCACAACCATGGCAACAACAAACGATGAGGTAAGGTCCAGGGGTGAGTCAGTGTATCCAGAGAAATCAAGCCAGCGTAAGGCTCTCGCGGCTCTGTTCCCAAGGCGGTGCGTCCAGTATAAATGTCACCTTTATTCGGTCCTGCATTAAAATGTCGGTTCCAGAAATCGGGAAAGTCACGAGACCAGGAGCAACATGAAGAGCAATTGCAGTAGGCAGTTGTCTCAAATTTTATTTTCTTCGGTGACGCACAGGCGGATAAACAGAGAACTAACATCATCAGACAAAATAAACGCACGGATCAAGCCTCAATAGATTCTTTTCAGTTGTTGCTCAACAGTAACTGTTGAAAAGGCGAAAATAGCATAATATTCTTAATCAGGATATCAGCTTCATAATATTGATGACAGTGAGACGTCTCCCGTAAATATCGTATAGTACCAATTATTGCCGCCATTTAGCTTAAGAATTTGTGTCTACGCCTTTCTCCTTATTTACAACAATTCAAGATTAAAAAGTAGCACTTAACACTGGCGGGATCTAGCCTCAGGTGGCGGTGATTCGCTTTTATCACTGTACTTAAATGTTACTCTTTTGCTCTTACCTCTTATGGTCATAATTACCTATCTATTACAAATAAAACATCTTTTTGCGTTCCCCATAATGCCGTTATTATTGGCATCTTATTTGCTGTTATTTTTTCGCTCGTACGCCATTTGGCCAATCACACGCCATTTGTTAATCTTGATTCTGTAGAGAAGTGGAGAAAAGAATGATAGCTAGTGCCTGGAACCGTCTTTGGGTAATGCATGATGAGACAAAAACCTTGTTTGCCGTTACACCTAAGCGAATGAAACGCTTAGTTGCCAAAAAGAATTCATTTTTTACTGCTAAAATGACTGAACATGATGTCGATCTTGCCGATGAAATGGAAGATGCTCCGGCAGAGCATAATCAACGACTTAAGACAACACCTGGTGGTGTCGGAGAGGGTGAACCACGAGAATATACAAGACGCCAGATGGTAGGTCTGGTTCTGGGCCCACTGCTGTTTATTTTGATGCTGCTGTTTCCGACTCCAGAAGGAATGGAGCCAATAGCTCAGAAGATGGCCGCTATCGCCCTGCTCATGGCAACTTGGTGGATGTGTGAGTCTATTCCTATTCCAGCAACCAGCCTTCTGCCAATCCCGCTCTTTCCACTCATGGGAATCATGCATACTAAAAAGGCGGCAGCTCCTTATGCAAGCCATCTTATTTTTCTGTTTATGGGTGGCTTTATTATTGCTTTGGCAATGCAACGTTGGAACCTCCACCGCAGGATTGCCATGAACATCGTCAAGATGGTTGGTTTTTCTCCAGCCCGTTTGATTTTTGGATTCATGGTCGCAACGGCTGTTCTGTCTGCATTTGTTTCAAATACGGCAACAACGGTTATGATGATGCCTATCGGTTTGGCAATCATTACCCATGTTATTGAAGAAGGTAAAAAGGAAGGGCTAGACAAAACGATCGACTTTTCACCAGAAAATTTCGCTTTCGGCCTCAATCTAATGCTCGGTATCGCCTATGCTGCATCTATAGGTGGTGTAGCCACACTCATAGGCACACCACCCAATACCGTTTTGGCAGGATACCTGCAGAAAACCTACGACTTTGAAATCTCTTTTATTGACTGGATGAAAGTTGGCGTACCACTTGTCATCGTTATGCTACCGCTTTGCTGGATTTGGCTTATTAAATTTGCTAATCCGATGAAATTAAATAAGGTCCCTGGTGGACGCGAGTTGATTAATGAGGAACTCCGCGAAATGGGTGCAATGAGCACAGGGGAACGTTGGACAGCTTTGGTCTTTGCCCTAACTGCACTCGGCTGGATTTTCCGAAAGCATCTTGGATTCATGTTTACCGACCCTAAGTTGATCACAGATGCAGCGATTGCCATGGCCGGAGCGCTCGTTCTATTTCTGATTCCGGTCAATCTGAAAAAAAATCAGTTTGTTATGGATTGGCATTGGGCATCAAAAATACCGTGGGGTGTTTTAATCCTGTTTGGTGGTGGATTGGCAATGGCTGGCGGATTTAAAGCTTCGGGATTAGCTCAATGGCTTGGGATGCAGGTTAAGTTATTGGAA
>JDSF01000426.1_pt1 | contig 15527 bp, 9 predicted proteins | sample 199441 | NCBI WGS metagenome assembly JDSF01 (sample SAMN02592751, study PRJNA231836) | bioreactor metagenome | isolation source: continuous culture bioreactor denitrification-DNRA | place: Germany: Bremen
CTTCTGGTTCAACCGATACCTCTTGCTCTATTGGAGTTTCTGGTTCACTTTGAACCGCTTCTCCCACAGCCTCTGGTTCTACCGAATCCTCAGATTCAATTATTATCTCCTCGTCAGTAACTTCAGCCGATTCTTCGAAATCAGTCGGTTCTTCCTCTACAGACTCTTGGTCATTTGATACTTCTGACTCTACTGATACACCATCTTCAACAGGAGATGACTCAACATGTGGATCTGTCTCTACATCTACTATAGGTTCTTGTTCTACAATAGGTTCTTGTTCTACAATAGGTTCTTGTTCTACAATAGGTTCTTGTTCTACAATAGGTTCTTGTTCTACAATAGGTTCTTGTTCTACAATAGGTTCTTGTTCTACAATAGGTTCTGAATCCGTGGTTATCTCGTCTTCTATTAGTTCAGATTGAGTTGGCACTTCCGATTCTATAAAAACATCTGACTCTATAGTATCTGGTTCAACCGACGCTTCCGGTTCTGTAACAACTTCACCTTCAATTGACTCAGTTTCTACTGAGTCCTCAGCTCCAACTATAATTTCATCGTCTATAGTTTCTGTCATTTCTCCAAGATCAATTGATTCTTCCTCTACAGTTATTTCAAGCTCATCTAATTCATCTTCTACAAATTCTGAATCTACCACAGGCTCAGATTCAACCAAAGTCTCCTCATCTATATCTTCACCCGATTCCTCAAAGTCAGTTGGATCTGCCTCTATAGATTCTGGGTCTACTAATATTTCTGACTCTATTGTTACGTTTTCTTGTTCTAGTGGAAATTCTGATTCTGTTAAAACCTCTTCTTCAGAACCCTCTTGCTCTACAGGAACTTCTGGCTCTGTAGAAACTTCGTCTACTACAGGATTTGATTCTTCTTGTGGTTCTGTCTCTACATCTACTATTAGTTCTTGTTCTACAATAGATTCTGAATCCGTAATTATATCGTCTTCTACTAGTTCAGATTGAGTCGGCGCTTCCGATTCTATAAGAACATCTGACTCTATAGTATCTGGTTCAACTGACGATTCTGGTTCTGTAACAACTTCACCTTCAATAGACTCAGTTTCTACTGAGTCCTCAGCTCCAACTATAATTTCATCGTCTATAGTTTCTGCCGTTTCTCCAAGATCAATTGATTCATCCTCAACAGCTATTTCAGACTCTAGTGAATTTTCAGGTTCTATTTCACCCTCTTCTTCAGATCCTTCTTGCAGTACAGACTCCTCTGATTCTACTTGTGTTTCCGTCTCTACTGTCACTTCTCTTTCTGACAATTCAACTGCAATTGGCTCTTGTTGTCCTTGTTCTTCACCAGAAACTTGAATGTCAGGCTGTACTGTAGTTGCCTTATCTTCAGTAGCGCTATCACTAGACCTTGCTACTCTCTCAGGTTTTGCCTGATCTATCTGCTCATTTGTAGAGTTTTGATCTACGTCTGGCTCTGCTGGCTCTGCTGGTTCTTCTTGTCTTGTCTGCTCAGAATTTGTATCGTCTGACGTGTCTTCTTCAGTTGCAAGCTCTCCGGTTTGTCTTTTCTTCTCCTCGTCTACAAGCATATCTGGTGTCGCAGGTGTACTGTCAACACCTGTATACTGCTTTGCATCCGTAACACTTCCCTGTTGTTCTTCACCAGTTTCATCTGGGGTATTACTTTTCACTTTATCATCATTGGATTTGTCGCTCATATGGCTCTATCCCTTCAATCTTGACTTCAGTAATCAATAATCTGATCCTTCTCTTGCATCCCAAATTTTGCTGAAGTAATACTGAATCAAATTTCTCTTTCCTGCAACAATATCAACGCTTGCATCCATGCCTCTAATAACAATGGTCTTATAATGATCTGTTTCATCTGCTGTCATAACTGGGAGAACACGCACCTCAAAAAATGTACGACCGTAGTTATCCTTCTGAGGAACTTTCACAACTCGTGAGACTTTCCCATCAATTTTTTTCCGATCTGTAATGCCAGAAATACTTATAAATGCATCCATATCTTCTGAAATTGTACCTACATCATTTGAATAGACTTTTGCGCTTACATAGTATCCGTAAGAACTGCTATCTCTTACAATTTCACCTATTATATTGACGGTATCGTTAATTATCATTTCATTAGCCCAAAACACAAATAGAAGAATGATAAAAAAAACACAACAAGAATCACATTGCGGTTAACCTTTGGTAATCCAGACTCCTCTAACAAAACCGATCTTGAGAGATATTGTAGATTTTTATTCATAGTATCACCCCTTTACAATGCGTCCTTGATTCAGTTTAATGACTTCATCACATATCCCTAGCAATTCACTGTTTTTTGTTGATAAGACAATACACGCTCCATCCATCTTTGCTTTTTCCTTTATAAGGTGTAGAACCCTTTGAATCTCATCAAGTCTCAAGTAGTTTTCTGGTTCATCAAGAATATAGAGATTCACTTCTCTACAGAGGGCTCGGGTTATGTTAAGAAGTTTCTTAAACGACATAGATGCTTTATAAATATCTTTGTCGGTCATAACAGAATCCAAGGTGTAATCTAGGGCTCTCATATACTCATCAAAACCTGTCTTCTCAGATATACTATTAATCGCCTCATCTGTTAATTGAGCATTGAAAACGGTAAAGTTCTCACGGATTGTGCCAGAAAAAATCAAATCTCTTTCTGGTGCATACCCAATTGATTTTCTAAGGGACAGGGGTTCAAGTTGCTTAATATTGTTTCCATCCACTAAAATTCTTCCAACCTGCGGTTTGTACATTCCTAATATAAGTTTTAATATTGTGGTTTTTCCAGCACCATCATGCCCAGTAATACCGAGAATTTTGGTTGGAGATGTTTCAAAGCTCACTTTCAACAGGGCAGGATTCGCATTTTTTGAATATCGAATAGATACGTCTTTAAACTTAATACTGCCTTTAATTTTCTTTGTAACAACCATATTAGATTTTAAATTCGTGTCTTGGGGAAGGTTCATAAATCTATTTATCTGTGCAACACTTTTCAAAAGCCCGCTGACCTGCACAGAAAGATTAAATGCACCACGAATTGAACTAAGCACCTTCCAGTACAATAGAATAACTCCAATAAGAATCCCCATGGTCATTTGTCCGTTCAAAATTCGAAGAACACCAAAATATACCACCCCAAGTACTGATGCATTCGTTAGAAAATATGAAATACTTTTAGTTACGTTCACATAGTCAGAAAGCTCATATCCACTGAGAATGCTAGAAGATGATAAACCCTTATACCTCTCAATCCATTCTGATTCAAGACCTGTTCCTTTTATCTCGTCTGTGTTTTTTAGAATCTCAATAAGGTTCTGTTGCTTTTTTCCTGACGATTCTGAACTCTTTTCCATTCTAATTCTATGAAACGGTCTCATAATCATGCCCAATATTACAACCACAACAAAAGTTATTATTGGAATAAATCCTATCCATCCAGCTAGAACAAATATCGCTATAACATATACCATTGAAAAAACAAGTTCTAAAAGATCAATAAATACATCACTTGTTATAAATCGTTTAAGATTCTCAAAATCCTTTATTCTATTAATTTGGGAATTTACAGACGCCGTTTCTGTGTACGACGGACTTAGGTATAATAATCGTGCGAATGTTTGAGTTGATATAATTACGCCCATCCTTGTGCTTATAAAATTTAAAAGTCTTGATCTGTAGTACCCAAGAAGGTAAGATGCGCCTAAGTACAAAATCGCGCCTGCATAAGTGGTTAGAAGTGCCTCCGTAGTCCCCTGTGATGCAATTTGATCATAAACCAACACAATGAGTACTGGAATTAAGAGATCCAAACAAGTAATTAAAAATGTTAACGCTACTACGGATTTTATAGAACTTTTGAACCTATAAATTAGTTTGTTAAACCAGTTCTTCTGTTGATGAACCAAAGTCCCTGCCAAATCGTCGGCGTATCTAAAAATATATAAATCTCCATCAACACGCTTTTGAGCTAGTGTATTATACGCACCCGTTTCCCCATCAAATACAAGAAAGTTTTCATTATCAATGTTTAAAATCAAAAAAAATATTTTTCGTTTTTTATTACTAATGCAGGCATAAGTTCTTTTGTAATATCTCTACCTTTCACACGGTAAACAACTTCATTTTTGAAATGCAGATTTGCCATAGTTTCTACTAGACCATCTCTTGACATGGCTGTTTCAGGTTCAGTTAAGGCTTCAATAACACGATTCCTGTCACCTTGCCAATTTAGAGCATCTAGTAACGGTGTTAATATCTTTGCAGCTGGAGTTTTGTTCTGAATCATGTTGTCATCAGATTGAATAAGCATATCTGAAACTTTCATTAAACCTACCTCCCATCTTTAAAGACATTTTCATTGCGCAGTACAAACGTCCTAAAATCTGTTGTGTTTGTGTGCTCAATCCACCAGTCTAATATCATAGTCTTCAAGTTAGAAGACATGTCTAGAAGATCCTTCTCAAAATTTTCATTGAGACGCTTAAGTTTGCTTATTATCTGCTGGTGTTCTTTTTTATGACTGGCAAGGTCATGAACACCTATCTTTTCCATTATAACTTCCTCATGTGCAAAGTGTTTTGTTGCAATTTCAAGAGCATCTTCAAGGTATTTAAGTGTGATTTCCTTATGTGTAATTTCTCTGTCTGTCTTTTTCTCAGATTTATTAGACTTATGTTTTCGCATCTTAATAAAGTGTCTTAGTTCGTCAATTTTGTTGGTTTCATGACCTATTTTCCTAAGTCCACACTTAAATGCCTTAATTTCATTATTCAAATTAATCATAATCTCCATTAGGGCTAAGTGTTCATTGTCTACTTCCTCATAACCAGTCCTTCTTAGTACAACCTCCACATCGTTCATTGATGAAGCATTTGCAATAACATCATATGCCCAATTTGAATATGCAAAATAGTTTTTATCCGTTTTGTTTATATGGTTGATCCACCAAGTTAGTATCCAGGTTTTAACTTCATGAACATCGCAAATATGGGCTAATGAATCCGATTTAAATGAACGCATTTTATTAATAAAATAGTCATGGTCACCTAAGTGTTTGTCCATTTCTTCAATTTTGTACTTCAACATAAACTGATGTTCATATTCAAAATGAAACAGTGCATAGTCTATGAAGTCATCATAATACTCTGCAATTTCCTGATCACTTATTCTACCTGACAAAGCATTCATCATTACAATCGACTTGCTCGTCAAAATCATATGCTGTTCATCGATGTCGCCTACTCCTGTTAAATGAATTATTGGCTTTATTTCCTCGAGACTGGTCGCATTCATCAAGTTTCCACTCCAATTTTCAATGTCAAAAAAATTGAAATCAATTATATTTACATGCTTAATTAACCAGTCCATAACCTGCATTTTAAGCTTAACGCTCACTTTGACTTTCCCAGACTCAAAGTCTTCAATAGCCGCCTTGAGGATGGATAATATTCTGCCATGTTCTCTCTTATGGGCTTCAACCTCTGGAAGATCGTACTTGTCCATAAAGTTTTCTTCTCTGTGAAAATGTTCAACTGCATAGTCATAAAATCTTACGAGAACATCTTTTGTCTCATGAATCAACTCCATGGTGAAATTCTTTTGAGCTTTTGAAATGACATGATTTAAGTCAAGAGCATATTCTATAAGAATTCGATGATCGTTATCGATAAAGTCTATATTCGTATATTTCAAAACATCCTTAACGTCTGCCCATGATCTCGATGTCTGCATAGACCAGGCAACCCATTTTTCCTCATTCATAGCATTTCCCTTTCCATACAAACATTAAGAAGCAATATCACTCCATTTATCCGATGCCATCTTAACAATGCTGTCATCTGTAGAAATTATAATAACAGTCATATTGTTTTTAAATCTACCTAAAAGCCATAGGAACATTTCAAAAGTTTCCTTATCCATACTCTCATCTATACGGTCTACAATCAGGATTCTTGGTCTTACAATCAAGGCTCTGGTTAAATTAAGCCGTTGTAAGAAGGCCGCTGACAATTGATTTTTAGAATGTGCTTCAATTTGAGTTTCAAAACCTTCTGACATAGTACTAACAAGTACATCTAAACCTGTTAACGCTGCTGCTTCAAATGCTTGACTTGTTTTCTCAGGGTTAAAATACGTTACGTTGTCCATAACACTGCCCTTATACAGTCCAACATCATCGCAAAGGTACTCAATTTTTCCAGACAGCGAGCTCAAATTCCATTTTGATATATTCAAGTTGTCTATTAGTACTTTCCCACTTCCTATTTTTTCTCTTCCTATAATTTTGAATATAACTTCCTTGTAAGATAAAAACTCACTCGGATCAATAGATATCATTTTCCCTGAAGGTATTTGGCATGTAAGGGTTTCTTCATGGTGTGTCTGTATGTTTTTATAAGCCAAGTCGATTATTTCTACTGTACCTGTTATTTCTTCAGGAAACTTAGGTGCAACTTGGTCATACCTGCTCTCGCATTCAAACAATGTTTCCATTCTTTCCTTGAGAATTTGAATGTCTACCCTTTGTAAATACAAGTTCATAATACTCTTTACAGGCGCTATAACTCTGCCCCCAAGCATGACGCAAGCCGTGATTTCAGCAAATGTGATTTCACCTTGAGTGATAAGATAGCCACCATACAAGAGAAGGGAAAACAAATTAAGTTGAGAAAAATTTGATGAGATCAAAGAAGGTATGTTCTGGTATGTATTACATAAAAATTCTTTTTTCACTTCCTGTTTTCACCGCTCGATTAAATTTGGCAATGTGGACTTCCTCAAGCCCTGCCGCCTTGACCAGATGTATTTTTTCTAAGGTTTCTGTTAGTTGAGACATAATCTTTGTTGAATTCTCAATCTGATCTTTTCTATGTTTAAAGTAAACACCAGAAATTAGTCGTATAGAAATTACATAGATAACAGAAAGAACAATAGGGACAATAGCTATAGATTGACCCAGTATATATATGAAATATAGGAAAACTGCGATAAAAGGGATATCTATGTACAACTGATACACTCGTGCTGAATAGAATGATGCAATCTGCTTCACTGAGTTTATTTTTTCAAGATCTGATAAATAGTCCTCTCTATACTTGGTATTTGAGAAAGACCCGAGCTTGGTTTGAATAAGATGATTTGTTAACTGATACTCATATTTAGAAGCGATCCATTTACTTGAAGAGTCTCTTGCTTTGCGTAGGAGTGTTTCGAGAAAAAGTGCAAGAAGGCACCCCAAAACAAGCAAACGAAGTTCATTATAAGACTTGTTTGCAAGAACACTACTATAGATTTTTTTTCATAGTTAAAGGCAGTGCTAATCCAAGCACATTAATGGATAGATAAGCAAGAACCATAATTGGAATGAATTTATAAGGCAGTTTTTGAACAGACTTGTATCGATTGGATTTTTCACTCATATGTACACGCTCCCCACAAAGCATATTTTATCTGGTTTATATATATCCATATTTACATATTAGAAAACAATTTCCATTGATCGAAATTGTTGAAATAACTTACTTATGTTTGATTCAAATCGAAAAATACCCCTGTGAAAAATCACAGGGGCATTCCGTATTACTCGCCAAGGAGAGGTTGCGAGTAATCAGATTAGGTAATACATGTATGCTTGAAGCGAAAAGATATATCATTTAAGACAATTCGTCTTAAATGAACTCGTTTAAAGTTGAATATTATCTAGATCATATTCGTTTTTAGATTTTGAACTTGTTTCATGACAATGGCTCTCACACATGTTCTTGTAGCCATACTCTGTTGGTGGAGACAGGTTCTCTTTAACAGTTCTCGGACTCACCCAACGAAGAAGGTTTAGCATACTGCCCGCTTTGTCATTAGTCCCCGAAGCTCTAGAACCACCAAATGGTTGTTGTCCAACAACTGCACCAGTAGGCTTGTCATTCACATAGAAATTACCAGCGGCATGAACAAGCTTTTCAGTCATATATACTATGTTTTCTCTATCTTGTGAGAAAATTGCACCTGTTAGAGCATACTCCGTGCTGTTATCACATAGGTCTAGTGTATTGACAAAATCATTTGGTTCATATACGAAAACTGTTAAAACAGGTCCAAATATTTCTTCTGTCATCGTTCTAAAATCTGCTGTTTTAGCTTCAATTATAGTTGGTTCAATAAAGAAACCAACCGACTTATCACCTTTTCCACCTGCAATAACATCAGCGTCATCTGATTCATGTGCAAAGTCCACATAACTCATTATTTTATCAAAGGCTTTTTCGTCAATAACTGCACCAATAAAGTTTTCAAAATCGTCAATTTGCCCCATTTTAATTGACTTAACTTCCTCAAGAAGATAAGGCTTTAGGTCTTTCCATACAGATCTAGGAATGTACGCTCTAGATGCTGCTGAACACTTTTGTCCTTGGAATTCAAATGCCCCTCTAAGTAGTGCAGTGCTAAGTGCTGGAATATCTGCTGTTTCATCTGCAAATACAAAATCCTTGCCACCTGTTTCACCAACAAGTCTCGGATACCCAGCATATTTGCCAATGTTCTCACCAACGTTTTTCCACAAAGTATTGAATACCGCAGTAGACCCTGTAAAGTGAATACCTGCTAAGTTTCTGTCATTAAGGGCAACACTTCCAACAACACTTCCGTCACTTGGAACAAAATTAATAACACCATCTGGAACACCAGCTTCCATTAGGAGTTTCATCATAAAGTAGTTAGAAAATACTGCTGGCCCCGATGGTTTCCAAACAACAACATTCCCCATCATGGCAGGTGCCGCTGCTAAATTGCCTGCAATAGATGTAAAGTTAAATGGAGATATTGCCAGTACAAACCCTTCAAGGCCTCTATACTCAACTCTATTCCACTCTGTTGCTGTTGAATTAGGTTGAATATCGTAAATTTGTTCCATATATTTCACATTGAAATTTAGGAAATCGATCATTTCACAAGCCGCATCTATTTCAGCTTGTTGAACTGTCTTACTTTGACCAAGCATAGTTGATGCATTTATTAATGATCTATACTTTCCTTGAAGTAACACAGCGGCCTTCTTAAAGATCGCTGCACGCTGCTCCCAAGGCATTTTAGACCAGACGTCTCTTGCTTGCATTGCTTCGTCTATAGCCATTTGAATATGTTCAGGCGTTGCCTTGTGATATTTTGCCAATACATGTTTATGGTCATGTGGCATAACACAGGTTCCGAAGTTTCCAGTCTTGATTTCTTTACCGCCAATAATTAATGGGATTTCAATTGTGTCTCTTGAAAGGTCATAGAGTTTATTTTTCAACTCTGTTCTCTCACATGAGAATGGTTCATAGCCCTTCACCGGTTCACACACCGGGTTTTTATCTTTGTAATTGTAGTTCATATTACCCTCCACGTTTTACCTGCTAATTTATTTGTTCCTAATTCTGTCTATTAAGAAAGAGCACTTTGCTCTGTTCTTTCGATAATTTCGTCTTGAAGCTCTTTGTTCAAATTATTAAAGTAATCGCTGTATCCCGCTACTCGGACTATTAGATTTTGATATTTGTCTGGATTCGCTTGTGCGTCTCGAAGCTTCTTAGCATCAAAAACATTAAACTGTATGTGGTGTCCATCCATTTCAAAATATGCACGAACAAGCCCTTTAAGTTGATTAAGACCCTTTTCGCCTTTTAATAGCTCTGGCGATAGTCTCTGATTCAATAGAGTCCCACCCGTTCTTATATGGTCCATCTTCCCTGCTGATTTTATAACTGCAGTAGGGCCAAATTTATCTGCACCTTGTACTGGAGAAATACCTTCTGATAATGGCATACCAGCATGCCTGCCATCTGCAGTTGCCCCAATCACCGAACCAAAATATACATGTGATGTTGTCGGAAGCATTTGAATATGATACCTTCCACCAGAGACTGTAGGTCTACCATCTACATGGTTATAGAACATTTCAAACACATCCTGCATGATTGAATCTGCGTACTCATCGTCATTTCCGTATTTCGGAGACTTTCGACTTAGTAGCATTTGCTCTTTTTTGAACCCATCAAAGTTTTTTGTCAACATGTTAACCAAATCACGCATTGTCATTCTTTCATTGTCATAGACATGATGTTTAATTGCCGAAAGGGTATCGGTTATTGTTCCAATGCCAACACCTTGAATGTATCTTGTGTTGTATCTTGCCCCGCCGTTGTTATAGTCTTTCCCGTCTTTTATGCAGTCGTCAATAACAATGGACATGAACGGTGCTGGAATCTTTTCTGATATGATTTTTTTTCAATTATCATATTGCCACGCATTTTTTGTGTTAATTACATACTCTAGCTGGTTGTTAAGTGCATTCATTAAGCTGTCAAAACTTTGAAGTGTTTCTAGCCCACCAGTTGGACGACCTATCTGAAAACCAGTGTTGGGATCGACACCATTATGTAGCGTCAGTTCAAGAATTTTGGTCAGGTTTAGGTATCCAGTAAGAATAAAAGCTTCTTTTCCAAAACAACCTGACTCTACACAACCGCTTGTTCCACCAACATAAGCATCCGCATTCGATTTTCCGTTTCGCTTAAGTTCTTTAACAACAGCGTCTGCATTAAAAACAGATGGGAAACCCATGCCTTCTCTAATTACTTTTCCAGCTTCAATTAAGAATTTATCTGGATTCACCTTACTCACTTGAATATTATTGCTTGGCTGTAGAATCCTTAAGTCCTCTATAACTTCCAGTAGTAAATAGGACATATCATTCACTGCATCAGTCCCATCGGGCTTTATACCACCTATGTTAATGTTGCAAAAGTCTGTATAAGTGCCACTTTCCTTGAGGGTAATGCCCACCTTTGGAGGGGATGGCTGGTTGTTGAACTTTATAAAGAAGCATTCGAGTAGTTCTTTAGCTTCTTCACGGTTCATACTCCCATTTGCAGTTTCCTTTTCATAAAATGGTTGCAGGTGTTGATCAAGTTTTCCTGGACAAAAAGCATCCCACGTGTTCAACTCAATAATGACACCCAAATGTACAAACCAATACATTTGAAGTGCTTCTTGGTATGTTTCTGGTGCAAACTCTGGAACTCGGCTGCACACCTTATGAATTTTATAAAGTTCAGCTGCACGAACAGCATCATCCTCTTTTTCGTACATTTCAAGGGCTAGGTCTGCATATCGTTTCCCGAAGGATATCATTGCATCACAGCAAATTTCCATTGCCTTTAGTTGTTCCTGTTTGCTATAGGCTTCTAAGTCATTGTAGTAATCTATTTCATCCAGTTGTTTTTGGATATCATTCTTAAAATCAGTAAATCCTTTGAAGTAAATCTTTTCATCGGCAACCGTGTGTCCCGGTGCTCTTTGTTCCATAAATTCAGTGTAAACCCCTGCTTCATACAAGGCTTTCCACTCATCAGTCATTTGCGCCCAAAAGTGATCTCTAATTGATTTTCCATCCCAAAATGGAATAATCTCGTCTTTTTGAATCCTCTTACTTTTTTCACTCACTTTGAAACTAATCTTTTTTCGCTCATCCATCACTTTAAGGTCGTCAAGTGTATGGCAGCATAGTTCAGGGTATGTCGGTGTTACACAAGGCGCCGTCCCACGTTCACCTACTATTAATTCCCCGTCACCTATATATATTTCTTTGTTCTCAAGAATGTTTTTTAAAGCCAATGCTCTAAGCACAGGTGTAGATACCTTACCTTCATACTTTGTGTAGGTTTCTGTAACGAGTCTTGCGCGTTCCAGTGTTATGCTTGGTACCGCATTCAAGCTTTGTTTACGCAGTTCCCTGACTCTAGCGTTCATTCCGTATTCGCGCATGGTCACCCTCCTATCTGGACATTTAGTCCATAATTTTTCAAAATACTTTCTGCCCTGTCAATTTCATCTTGCGATGGTGATTTCATACCAATTAATTCATATGTTTGATCTAGTCGTGTGTACTTACCAGAGGCTATTCCGTGATATGGCAACACACAAACTTTTTCCACTCTAAGGTCTGAAAGACTGTACGCAATTTCGTGCATATCTGTTTCCTCAGCATTAAATGATGGAATGAGTGGTATTCTTGCCCATACTCGGCAACCGTGTCTTGATAACTTTTTCAAATTTCTAAGAATCAGTGCATTGTTAACACCTGTGTACTTTAAATGCTTCTTTTGGTCGATGTGCTTTACGTCAAATAGAAACAAATCCACATAAGTGATAAGGTTCTTTAACGTGCTAAATTCACTATATCCAGATGTATCTAAAGTGACATGGTACTTCTCATGTTTTAGCGCCTTAACAAGCTCAAGTGTAAAATTCGATTGATGGAGGGGCTCTCCGCCAGATACGGTAATACCACCGCCAGACGATTTGTAAAACTCGTCATCTTTTCTAATTTCAATTATTATTTCTTCAACCGTCATAGGCCTGCCTAAAAGATCGATTGCACCTGCAGGACATACCTTAGCGCATGTCCCACAGCTTATGCATCGATTTCGTTCTATGTGGATTAAGCCTGTTGGCGTTCCACTAATATCTTCTTCTTTTGAGAGTGCTGCGTTGGGGCAATTCGATATACAGTCATAACACCCTATACATTTGCTTGAACCATACATAAGCACAGATTTGTTGGTTTGACTTTCTGGGTTATGACACCATTTGCATGATAGCGGGCATCCCTTCAGAAAAACCGTAGTGCGTATACCTGGGCCGTCATGTATTGAAAAGCGCTGAATGTTATAGATATGACCTGTCATGTTTATTCCCCTAAACTTTTTCTAATCTAATTTCGTCCTAGTTCTCTGCTATAAATACACCTTTGAAATCTTGATATGTGAATGGATTTGAGAAGTTGTTCTTTACATAATCTCTTTCATAAATCGATTGTTCTCTAAAGTAAAGTGGTGCAACAACTGCATCTCCAACAAGGATTTTCTCAGCTTTGACAAATAGATCCGTCTTTTTCTTTGCGTCACTTTCTTGAACAGTTTGGTCAACAAATGCGTTGAACTCATCAGCACGCTCACCACTCCAACCAAGTTTGACACCATTGTAGTAACCACTTTCAGTGTGGAAAATGTCGATTAAGTTTGTTGGGTCATCTACATCTGCAGTCCAACCCCCCCCAACAGCAATTTCATACGTGTTTGCATCTACGTTGTCCCACATTACGTTCCAAGGTACCATTTCTATGTTGTACGTAATGCCTAGAGTATCCTCGTAGTTTTGCTGGATCCATTCTGCAGATTTTTTAATCCACTCACCAGTACCTCGAGTCATCATTGTGATTTCCATTTCTGCTGGGTCACCGCTGAAGCCTTCTTCCTTAAGACCTTCTATTAGTAGTGCTTTAGGATCTGTAAACTGCTTTTTGAGTGATTTGATAACTTCATTTTCACCATTTGTTGCCTCAACATATAGTTCCTCACCTGAATGAACCACTGGTGGTACAACACTGTTTGCTTCAAATCCGAAGTTGTCCATAATTTCAACAATGTAACGTTCTCTATCAAATGCAAGACTAAGGGCTTGTCTTACTTTTGTGTTCTTTAAATACTTGTTGTTTTGGTTGTACATAAAGAATTCAACACTAGCACCTGCTTGTACGACGTAGTTGAATCCACCCTCTGAATCAAGCATGTCTCTCCACTGTGGTTCTGCAACACCTGCTTCATCAAGTTCTCCTGTAAGAAGTGCTTGTGCCCGCGCATTTTCCTCAGCTACAATTTTTCTTACAATTTTCGTTAAGTAAACTGAATCTTTGTCCCAGTAATACTCGTTAGGTACATATACTGCTTGAAGACCTGGTTCCCAGCTTTCAAGTACGTATGGACCATTCCCAAGAACCTTGTCAACCGAAGAACCATAGGCGTCGCCATGCTGTTCTACAAAGGCTTGTTGAACAGGCTTATATGTTGGAAAAGCTGCTATTTGCATAAAATAGCCACATGGTCTAGTCAGTTTAATTACTAGGGTATGTTCATCAAGAGCTACAACCCCAACGTCTTCACGTGCGCCTTCACCGTTAAAGTACTCTGCACCACCTGCAACGAGTCCATCAACAAACCACTCATAATCTGAGGCAACTTCTGGATCGAAAATACGTTGCCAAGTATAAACAAAGTCATGTGCGTTTAGTTCAGATCCATCAGACCATTTAGCATTGTCTCTAAGTTTAAAAGTATAAGTTAATCCATCTTCAGACTTCGTCCATTCTGTTGCCATTCCAGGTTCATATGCAGATGAGCCATCTTCTTTTACTACATACCGAACAAGATTCTCATACACTGGTGCCTGACCTCTCCAATCTGGAATACCGCCAGTTCTGTGTGGATCAAAAGAAGTAATAGTACTCCTGCGTCCATATGTATAAACTTGTTCATCTGCCATCGTAACTGTTTCAGCATCGGCCGCACCAGCTACATTTGTAGTGCTAGATTCTACTTTTTCTGTTGTTTCTGGTTCAGTTTGTGCTGGTTGGTCAGTAGACTGCGCCCCTCCAGTACAAGCCGATAGTGCTAGCATCGTGGCTAAAGCCAGACACAAGAACTTTCCTGTCTTAAATCTCTTCATTGTAAATCCCCCTTGTTATTCATTAAGTGGCATGCCACATAGTGACCTTTTTCAGCTTCAATCAATACTGGAACATCTGTAAAACATTCATCTAGTGCGTAAGCACATCTCGATGAAAATCTACACCCTGGCTTTGGGTCTATTGGACTTGGCACTTCACCTTCTAGCTCAATACGTTCTTTCTTCCTACCAGCTTCTGGATCTGGTTCGGGAATCGCAGAAAGAAGGGCTTGGGTGTATGGATGAAGTGGTTTTTCATACAATTTGTCGCTGTCAGTCAGTTCCATCATATGACCAAGATACATAACCCCGATTCGGTCCGATATATGCTTAACCATGGACAAGTCATGGGCAATAAACAAGTATGTTAATTTTAGTTCTCTTTGAAGCTTTATTAGTAAATTGACAACTTGAGCTTGAATAGACACATCCAGAGCCGAAATTGGTTCATCACAAACGATAAACTCAGGTTCAATAGCCAGCGCTCTTGCAATACCAATTCTTTGACGCTGTCCACCTGAAAACTCATGTGGGAATCTAGAAGCATGTTCGTCGTTAAGACCAACTAAGTTCAGTAACTCATAAATTCTATTTTGTTTTTCTAAACCTGAATAAAGATTATGAATATCAATACCTTCACCAATTATGTCCCCAACTGTCATACGAGGATTAAGTGAAGCGTATGGATCTTGAAGTATAATTTGTGCTTTTCTTGTGAAGTCTTTTCTTTCTTCTTTATCTAGGTTATGTACTGAAATACCATCGTAAAGCACCTCACCACCAGTGGCTTCATAAAGTCCGATAATTGTCCGACCACAAGTCGTTTTGCCACACCCTGACTCTCCAACTAAGCCTAATGTTTCACCTCGTTTGATTTGAAAACTAACCCCATCTACAGCTTTCAAATGCTGTTTGCGTCTCACTTTAAAATACTTCTTAAGATCTTTAACTTCTATAAGAACA
>JDSF01000428.1_pt1 | contig 15414 bp, 16 predicted proteins | sample 199441 | NCBI WGS metagenome assembly JDSF01 (sample SAMN02592751, study PRJNA231836) | bioreactor metagenome | isolation source: continuous culture bioreactor denitrification-DNRA | place: Germany: Bremen
GGAATTGAGCTTCAAGTACTTTTGAAGACATGATTCTAAATTTTTGACCTTTTGCATCTTCTGGATTGATTAAAGCTTTTTTAGAAGATGATAATTGTTTAAAGTGGTTATCCCAAAATGCTAATGCAACAATTCCTTTTTTTGTAACCATTCCTTTTAATTTTTCACCAACTTCACCATCTTGAACTCTATGTAAGTGATCAATATCTTTAAATAGGAAAGGTAAATCAAATAGTGCTAATTGAGGTACAATTTTACCAAATTTAGAAAAAGATGGTGCTGCCATTTGCACTGAGTTTAATCTTAATGCTTTTAATACGGCGTTATCTTTATATAACTGTGATGATGGGTAAACTTGTACATCAATCTTACCACCTGATAATTCCTCTAATCTTTGCTCAAAAAATCTAGCTGCTTTCCCCTTTGGTGTATTATCACTTACAACATGTGAGAATTTAAGTGTATACTCCGCTGCTAATCCTGATGTAGCAAGTACTGCTGCTGCAACTGCTCCAATTACTAATTTTTTACCTGTAAACAGGATTCCATTACTTTTCATCATTTTCACTCCTTAAATTTGTATATAAAAAAAGTATAATTAAAAGTTGTGTATAACTTATGTAAAAAAATGTAAATTTTTAAAAAAAAAGCTATAAAAATAGCATTAAAATAGCATTTTAAAAAAAAACAATAATTTACCTAAAACCTTATATATAAAACAAGTCTTAATGAGAGGAACTAGTTTAACCATCTTTTAAACATTTTTTTAGTATATTATTTGCCTTTATGAAGGAATATAAAAATACTAACACAAAGGATAATGATGGGATGTAACTTAGACTTACTAACTTCTTTTAAGGATAACTGTGGTTTTGGTCTAATGGCAGATCTTAAAAATAGACCAAGTCATGAAAACTTAGAAGATGCTATTACTTCGCTTGAGCGAATGATGCACAGAGGTGCAGTAGCAGCAGATGGTAAAACTGGTGATGGATCAGGATTACTATTATCTATGCCAAATAGATTTATGAGAAAAATAGCTAATGAAAACGGAGTTGATTTACCAAACGTTTATGCAGTAGCAATGATATTTACAAAAGATTTACAAGATATTAAAACATTTAAAGAACAATGTGAAGAGAATGATTTAAAAGTACTTCTAACAAGAGAAGTACCAGTTGACACTGATGCTTTAGGGAAGCAAGCATTAGAAACATTACCACACATAATTCAAGTATTTGTATCAGCAAGTGCATTAATGTCATCAAAGAGATTTGATGCAATGCTATATTTAACTAGAAAAGAGTGTGAGCACAAATTAGTAGATAAAAAAGATTTTTATATTCCAACATTTTCATCTAAAGTAATTGCTTATAAAGGGCTTGTTATGCCTACACATATTAAGCATTTTTATAAAGACTTAAGAGACGAAGACTTTAGAATTTCGTTTGCACTATTTCACCAAAGATTCTCAACAAATACTCTACCTCAATGGAGATTAGCTCAACCGTTTAGATCAATCGCACATAATGGTGAGATTAACTCAGTTGAAGCAAATAGATTTAATGTACAAATTAAATCAGAACAAATTGAATCAGAAGTATTTACAGAAGAAGAGATTAAAAGATTATTACCAATTCTTCAAATAGGAGTTTCAGATTCTGCTTCATTAGATAATATGTTTGAGTTCTTATTAGTAAATGGTGTTGATTTCTTTAAAGCTGCAAGATCATTAGTTCCTGCACCTTGGCAAAATGCTCCACATATGGATTCTGATTTAAGAGCATTTTATGAATATACATCAACTACTATGGAAGCTTGGGATGGACCAGCAGCAGTATCTTTAACTGATGGTAGGCATATTGGTTGTTTAATTGATAGAAATGGTTTAAGACCTTCTAAATATGTAATTACAAAGAATCATAAAATATATATTACTTCAGAGTACGGAACAGTTACACTTGATGAAGATAATGTAAAAGAGAGAGGTAGATTACAATCAGGGGAAATGATTGGATTAGACCTTAAGCATGGGAAAGTATTAAAAGAAGATGATATTAATGATTACTTAAAATCATCTCAAAACTATTCTAAATGGTTAAATACTGATATGGAGTATTTACAAGAATACATTGATGAGTCATTTATTGATACTGATGATTATATTTTTGAAGACTTAGAAAAAAGACAAAAATATTTTAATATTACTTATGAAGTATTAGATCAAATGATTGATCCAATGGCTAAAGATGGTAAAGAACCTGTTGGTTCTATGGGTGATGATACTCCATTAGCATGTTTCTCGCAAGTTAATAGAAACTTCACAGATTTCTTTAGACAAAAATTTGCGCAGGTTACAAATCCTCCAATTGATCCATATAGAGAAAAAATTGTAATGTCTTTAGAGACTGGATTTGGACATATTCATAATATTTTAGATGAAAAACCTGAGTATGCAAAAAGATTAAAAGTTGCATCTCCAATTCTTATGAAAGAAAAATTTGATGTACTTAACTCTTTTGGTGATCCAACATCTCCAAGATATGATTCATACTATCATAATAGAACATTTTCAACAACTTTTAAAAATGATTTAAAATCAGCTTTAAAACAATTAGCTTCATATGTAATTAAAGCAGTTAAAAAAGATGGTGTTTCTGTAGTAATTTTAGATGATAGAGATGTAAATGAAACTGTTAAATTAATTCCTATGGCAATGGCAGTTGGATATGTTAATGAGCAACTTTTAAAAGAAGGTATTAGACACTATGTATCAATTGTAGCTGTAACTGGTGAGGTTTATGACCCACATATGGCAGCAGTTATGATTGGATATGGTGTTACAGCTATCTATCCATATATGATGTATTCTTCAGCAGTAGCTTTATATGCAAATAAAAATTTATCAAAATACCAAATGCAAGCTAAACTGAAAAATACTCAAAAAGCAGTAAATGCTGGACTTTTAAAAATTATGTCTAAAATGGGTATTTGTACAATTGCTTCATATAGAAATTCAAGATTATTTGATGTTATTGGATTAAGTGATGAAATTATTGAAGATTGTTTTGAAGATTCTCATTCTGACTTAGCTGGACTTGGTTATGAAGATATTGAAAAAAGAATTGAAAAACAACATTTTGATGCATTTTTTGATGATAAGCATATGTTCCCATTAGAACTTGGTGGGTTCTATAAATATATTGCAGGTGGTGAATATCATGATTATGGTCCAGACACTACAAGAGCAATGCATAATAAACAAGCAGCAAACAAGGAAGATATTACTGATTTTAATAAATTAAAAGAACTTGTACGAACAAGAGATAAAAAATTTATTAGAGATTTTTTTGAATTTAATTCTGATAAAAAAGCTATTGATGTATCTGAAGTAGAATCAAAAGAAGATATCTTCAAAAGATTTGCAACAGCAGCTATGTCATGTGGTTCAATCTCGCCAGAAGCTCATGAAGCAATGGCTGTCGCTATGAATACTATTGGTGGTGCTTCAAACTCTGGTGAGGGTGGAGAAGAGGTTGGAAGATTTAATACTCTCAAAAACTCTAAGATTAAACAAGTTGCATCAGGTAGATTTGGTGTAACTCCTGGATATTTAAGATCAGCAGAAGAGATTCAAATTAAAGTTGCTCAAGGTGCAAAACCAGGTGAAGGTGGACAATTACCTGGACACAAAGTAACTCCTTATATTGCAACATTAAGGCATACTGTTGAGGGTGTTACTCTTATCTCACCACCTCCTCATCATGATATTTATTCTATTGAAGATTTAGCTCAATTAATTTTTGACCTAAAACAAATTAACCCAGAAGCTAAAATCACAGTTAAATTAGTATCTACAATTGGTGTAGGAACAATTGCAGCAGGTGTTGCTAAAGCATATGCGGATAGAATAGTAATCTCTGGAGCTGATGGTGGTACTGGTGCTGCTCCTTTAACATCTATTAAACATACAGGTAACCCATGGGAACTTGGGCTTGCAGAAGCGCACAATGCTTTAAAAGCTAACCACTTAAGAGAGTTTGTACATGTACAAACAGATGGTGGACTTAAAACTGGGCTTGATGTTGTTAAAGCAGCGATGCTTGGTGCTGAATCTTATGCATTTGGTACAGCAGCATTAACATTACTTGGTTGTAAAATCTTAAGAATCTGTCACACAAATAAGTGCTCAGTTGGAGTAGCTACACAAGATGAAGATTTAAGAGAGTACTTTACTGGAACAGTAGAGAGATTAATTTCATACTTTACATTTATTGCAGAAGAAGTAAGAGAGATTCTTGCAGAGCTTGGATACAAATCTTTAGAAGAGATTGTAGGACGATCTGATTTATTAAAAGTTATTGATGATGAGATGGCTAAGAAATTTGATTTCCAAAATGTATTAAGAAGAATTGATGGTATTGATACTTGTCAAAAAGACGCCAATGAACCTTTTGATAATAATGAATTTGAAAAAGATTTATTAAAAAGAGTTCACAGAACAATTGAAAACCCTAAAACTCCAATTAAAGTAAAAGAAACTATTTCTAACTTAAATAGATCATTTGGTACTCTAATTTCAGGAGAAATTGCTAAGTATTATGGTGATAATGGTTTACCAGAAGGGTCAATTAATATTTTTCTAAAAGGTATTGCAGGACAATCATTTGGTGCATTACTAAGTAAAGGTATGAACTTATACCTTGATGGTGCAGCAAATGACTACGTTGGTAAAGGTATGAATGGTGGTAAAATCATTATTAATACATTTAATCAAGGTCCAGAATTTGCAGGTGCAGGTAATACTTGTCTTTATGGAGCTACTGGTGGTAAACTTTATGTTAGAGCTGCTGTTGGTGAAAGATTTGGAGTTAGAAACTCTGGATGTACAGCTGTAGTTGAAGGTACAGGAGATAATGCTTGTGAGTATATGACAGGTGGTATTGTTGTAATCTTAGGTAATACAGGTGTTAACTTCGGTGCAGGTATGACAGGCGGATTAAGCTTTGTTTATGATCCAGAAAAATCATTTATTGATAAAATTAATCAAGAGTTAATTGAAGCAGTTAGAATTGAATACAGATGATACAGAGAGAGAAAGACTGTTCTTAAAAAGATTATTAATGGATTATTTAAATGAGACTGAATCGCAAAGAGCTGAAGAGATTTTAGAAAACTTCAGAGCTGAAGTAAGAAACTTCTGGATGATTAAACCAAAAAATATGACAGTGTTACCACTAAATCCAGATGAGGGAGACTAAGAGATGTTAAACTTTACTAAATTTGAAAGAATAAACCTGAAAAAGGGACGTTTTACAAAGATTAAAAGATTATAATGAAGTTTACCAAGTATTTGGAAAACATAGAGCTAGAGAACAATCTGATAGATGTATGCAGTGTGGAGATCCATACTGTCATACAGGATGCCCATTACATAACTTTATTCCTGCATGGCTAAAGCAAACAGCAGAAAAGAATATGGAATTAGCGTTTGCATTATCAAATGAGACTTCTCCTTTCCCTGAAATTTTAGGAAGAATTTGTCCTCAGGATGTATTATGTGAAGGTGCTTGTTCATTAAATACAGGTCATGGAGCTGTATCTATTGGTGCTGTTGAAACTCACTTAAATGAAAGAGCATTTGAAAATGGTATGAAACCTAAATTTGCAGAGATTTCTGGTGATAAAAAAGTAGCTATTATTGGTTCTGGTCCTTCTGGAATTTCTGCTGCTACATTCCTTTTAAGAAAAGGTATCGCAGTTGAAATGTTTGAAAGAGAAGATAGAGCTGGTGGATTATTAATGTATGGAATTCCTGGATTTAAACTTGATAAAACAACAGTAGATAGAAGAATCAATTGGTTACTTGAAGCTGGTATGAAACTTCACTTAAATTGTGAAATAGGAAAAGATAAGTCTGTTTCTGAACTTGATGAAGAATTTGATGCAATTTATCTTGGAATTGGAGCAAAACAAGGTAGATGGGCAAGAATTGATGGAGAAGACGCATCAAATGCTTATCTAGCAATGGATTTCTTAACAGGAATTCAAAAAAGAAACCTTGGAAACCAAAATACTGACTTCATTGATGTAAATGAAAAAAGAGTTGTGGTTATTGGTGGTGGAGATACTGCTATGGACTGTGTAAGATCTTCAGTTAGAGAAGGTGCTAAGTCTGTTAAATGTCTTTATAGAAGAGATGAAGCAAATATGCCTGGATCTAAAAAAGAGGTTGTAAACTCTAAAGAAGAAGGTGTAGAATTTGTATTTAATGTAAGCCCAAATAGAATTATTAAAGAAGGTGAGAATGCTGTTGGTATTGAACTTCTTAAAACTGGACTTTCTGATCCCGATGAATCTGGAAGACAAAGAGTTGAGATAATTGAAGGAAGTGAATTTATTGAAGATGCAGATATAATTATTTTTGCACTTGGATTCTCTCCTGAAGCTCCAGAATTCTTAAAAGAGTTAAATGTAGAACTTAACTCTTGGGGTGGAGTTGAAACAATTAATTACCAAACTTCAAATAAAAAAGTATATGCAGGTGGAGATTGCCAAAGAGGTGCTCACTTAGCAGTTACAGCAGCTGTAGATGGAAGAGAAGCAGCACGTGAGATAGTGAAAGTACTATCTTAATATAATGTTTGATTTTAATGCATTTACTAACGCTGTTATAAATGCAAATAAAGAGCTCTATGAGTATATTAATACTCATATGAGTTCTTCTGATTTAGAAGAGTCTAAAACCATAGGTTTTGGAGGAGATAACTCTTTAAATATAGATTTAATTGCTGAAAAAATTTTTATTGAATATCTTCAAAACTTTGGAGATATATATTCAGAAGAAGTAGGATTACTTTCTTCAAACTCAAATATCAGAATTATAATTGATCCTTTAGATGGAAGTCATAACTTTCAATCTCAACTTCCTTATTATGGAACTTCAATCGCACTTGAAATAGATAAAGAAATTTGTGCAGGTTATGTATCAAATTTGGTTAATGCAACAACACTTTATAAAATTAAAAATGAAAAAAAAACTAATTTCGTTTTTAAATAATAAGCTACTTACTTTATATAATATCAAAAATCCAGAAATTGGAATATTTGAAAGAGCATATGCCTATCCAAAAATTTGTGAAAAACTCTCTTCAGAAGGTATAAAATTTAGAAGCCCTGGAGCTGCTGCATTATCTTTAGCAAATGCAAATTGTTTCAAATTTGTAATATTTGCAGGTAAGGTTAGAGAGTTTGATATTGCTGCAGGATTATACATTTCTAGTGAACTTTTTATCTCTCAGGACGATGAATTCTTAATTATTGCTAAAACTAAGCAAATTTTGCTACGGATTAAAGAAATTATTAAGAATAATAGGTTATAACTCCAACATAATATTTTATGTAGGAAAAATTAATGTCTTTAATTATTACAGATGAATGTATCGCTTGTGATGCATGTAGAGAAGAGTGTCCAAATGATGCAATTGAAGAAGGTGATCCAATATATATAATTGATGCAGATAGATGTACAGAGTGTGTTGGTCATTATGAAGAACCTGCATGCGTGGAAGTTTGTCCAGTTGATTGTATTATCGTAGATCCAGATAACCAAGAAACAATGGAAGAATTGCAATTTAAATACGAGCAGTTACAAGAAGAAGAAGTATAATGGCTAAGGTGACAACTATTATAGACATTGGGTCAAACTCAATGCGTATGGTTGTTTTAGAAAAAAGTAGTCGATATGCTTTTAACCTTATAAATGAAACTAAAAGTCGTGTAAAAATCTCTGAAGGTTGCTATGAAAATGATGGTAATCTTCAAGAAGCTGCTTTGCAAAGAGCATTTAACTCTTTGCAATCTTTTTTAAATATCTCAAAAGCACTAAAATCAAGAAAAATTATATGTGTTGCTACTTCAGCATTACGTGATGCACCAAATGCGAAAATCTTTTTAAATAGAGTTAAAAATGAACTAGGTTTAAATATAAAAGTTATTGATGGTGTAAAAGAGGCGTATTATGGTGGGGTAGCTGCACAGAACTTAATACATGGTAAAAAATTTATCACAGTTGATATTGGTGGTGGTTCTACAGAATTTGCTTTTATAAAAGATGGCAGAATAGAACATTGTATATCTTTAGATATAGGAACAGTTAGATTAAATGAACTGTTTTTTAGTAAAGATGATGTAGAAGGTGCAAAACAGTTTATTTTAGAAAAGCTAAAAGAAGTAAAAAATTGTGGTTTTGAAATACCTTCTACAGTTGTAGGTATTGGTGGTAGTATTAGGGCATTGAGTAAAATTATAATGCAAAAAAATAACTATCCACTTGATATTCTTCATGGGTTTAGTTATGGTGTAGATTTAAATAAACATATTTTTAATTCTATTGTAAATGCAAAAAACTGTAATACCTTAAGACATATTGGTGTGAAAAAAGATAGATTCGATACTATCAAAGAGGGAACATTTATTTTTGATACTATTTTAGAAGAGTTAAATATTAAAAATGTTGTAACTTCAGGAGCAGGTGTTCGTGAAGGTGTCTATTTAACTGATTTACTTAGAAGTTCAAATCATAAATTTCCAGCTAATTTTAATGTAAGTATTAAAAGCTTGCTAGATAGATTTCAATTGGATGAAAAACAGAGTGCTTATTTAGGAAAAAATGCAGGTATTATTTTTGATGTTTTAAAACCTTTACATGGTTTAGATGATAAATATAGACTTCTTTTAATAGTAGCTTCAAAGCTTCATTCTATTGGTACAACATTAAATTTTTATAAGTCTAATGATAATACTTTTGATTTTATTTTAAATGGTCTAAATTATGATTTTTTACACTCATCAAGAGTTACTATAGCTCATATGATAAAGTTTTCTAAAAAATCATTACCAACAAAAAGAGATTTACAGAAATATAAGGAACTTTTACCATGTTTTGAAACTATGCAATGGTTATCATTTATGGTTAGTCTTAATTTAACAATTAATCAAGACATGTCAAACCCAAAAGTTCAATATAAATTAAAAAATAGTGGTAAGTTAAGAATATCTTTTGAAAAAAATATATACATAGTTGAGAGTGAACTTAGTAAACTTGAAACACCTAAAGGTATCAAGATTAAAGTAGTTTCATGAGAATTGCAATTGTAAAACTATCAGCTATGGGCGATATTATTCATGCCATGGTTACTTTACAATTTATTAAAGAGAAAAATCCTGATATAAAAATTGATTGGTTTGTTGAAAAAGCTTTTTCCAAAGTTTTAGAACATAATCCACATATTGATAATATCTATCCTTTAGACTTAAAATCAATTAAAAAGAATAAAAAGAATAATTTTTAATCAAATACAAATGATTAAAGAACATTCAAAAAATAGCTATGATCTTGTAATTGATGCACAAGGATTAATCAAATCTGCGATTGTTTCAAAGTTTTTAGGTAAAAAATTGCTGGTTTTGATAAAAAATCAACAAGAGAAGGTATTGCTTCTTTTTTTTATAATAAGAAAATTGATTCTGCATATGAAAAAAAATGTTATCGAACGAAATATTGATGTTATTTGTAATTCATTAGATATTGAAGTTAAAAAAGATGATATTTTAAATAAAAAACCATTTCTATTTTTTCAAAATGAAGAGAGAATAATTTATAGTTACTTAAGAAATCAAAAGCGAAATATTCTTTTTATAATTGGGGCTAGCTGGCCTTCAAAAATGTACTCTAAAGAGAAATTTGCTAAAATAATAAATAATATTGATGAAAATTGTTTAATAGCATGGGGAACTGAAGAAGAAAAAACTATTGCTGATGAAATAGCTTTAAACTCAAATGCTTTTGTTTTGCCTAAACTTGATTTAAATAGTCTAAAAGCAGTTGTTGCAAATAGTGATTTAGTTATTGGTAATGATACAGGTCCTACGCATATGGCTTGGGCTTTAAATGTTCCATCTATAACAATTTTTGGATGTACTCCTGGAACTAGGAATACATATGAAACTAAAATAAATAAAATTATTGAATCTGATTCTAAAGTTAATCCTTTAAAGTTAAATAGAGATGATTATTCAATTAAAAATATTGATGAAAAGGAAATTGTTAATTTGATTGAGGAACTACTATATGAAGATAAGTGCTAAAGATTATTTTAGGTATTACCTATATCTTTTTTCTAAATTTATTTTTCTTTTAATCCCAAACTTTTTATTAAAAAATTTACTTATTTTAATTGCTAAATTAGCATATAAATTTAACAAAGAACATAAACATATTGCTAAAACTAATTTAGATTTAGTATATTCGAATAAAATCTCAGATGACAAAAAAAATAAAATTATATATGAATCATATAAATCGCTACTTTTTAATATGTATGAGTTTATTGAGAATCAATCTATTTCAAAAGAAAAACTACTAGCAAAAGCAACTATAGAAAATGAAGAAGTAATTTTAAATGCAATTAAAGAGAATAGAAAGATTATATTTGTAACTGCACATTATGGTGGTTGGGAGTTAGCTATTCCTTATACTGCTTTAAAATATGGTACTTTAGCTGTAGTAAACAGAAAAATGGATAATCCATTGATAAATGACATGTATATAAAAGCTAGAGATAGAAATAATATAATTATGTTAGAAAAAAAAAGTTGCGGCAAAAGGGATGTTAAAAGCTTTTAAAAATGGACATAATATTGCTGTTGCAATTGATCAACATATGAAAAATGGGGTTGAAATAGATTTTTTTGATAAAAAAGTTATGGCTACAGATTCAACGGCAAGGCTTGCAATAAAATTCGATGCAGTAATTATTCCTTTATTTGCAGTTATGAATGATTTTCGAGAGTATAATATTAAAGTATACAATGCTTTAGACCCTTTAAAAATTGAGTTTAAAACTGAAGAAAAAGAGAAAGAATTAACACAACTTCAGGCAAATATTATAGAGAAACAGATTTTAGAGACTCCATCACAATGGTTTTGGCAACATAAAAGATGGAAAAAATATTATAAAGATTTATATAAAAGAAAGTAAAAAATGAATAATAAACCTAAATACCACCTTTTTAAAAATACGCAATATGCACTTGATGGACTTAAACATGCTTTTAAAACTGAGAGTTCATTTCGTTTAGAGTTATTAGCTGCATTTTTTATTATAATTGGAATAATATTTATAGATGTAGATTTAACATATAAACTTATTCTTCTTGGAACAGGTATTTTGGTATTGATTACTGAACTTTTAAATTCGGCAATAGAAAATGTGGTTGATTTAGTTACAACAGAACATGCACCTTTAGCAAAAACAGCAAAAGATATCGGTGCAACAGCTGTAATGTTTAGTATTATTTTACATGTAGTTAATTGGGTGATTGTACTTTTATGGGCATAGATAAAGAGTTTGAAGAGTTAGTTCTTAGATTAAATAAAGAGAATAATTCAGAAATTTTCTCACTTGAATATAAAGAAAAAAAGTATTGGCTAAAAAAGGCACGAGGAACAAAATCACAATTTTCTCATAAAATTTTTTATAAAATATTTCCTTTTGAAGTTTTAATTCCTGTTGAGGAAAAGTCAGCTAAAGAGGCGCTTAAATTTGAAACAGAAAAAATAGAGAGACTTCAAGAAAAAGGAATAAAAACTCCAAATATACCTTTTAAAAACAGGGAATTTTTTGTTTTAGAAGATGCGGGGAAAATGATAAACTCTTATATAAGAAAAAGAGACATATCAAAAGAAAAGATGTACTATTATATTGATAATATGTTGCTACAATTATCAAAGATTCATAATAATAATGAATATCATGGTGGTGCACAAGCTAGAAATTTTACTTATAAAAATGGTGAAATATCAGTGATAGACTTTGAAGATAGTTTCTCAAAAGATATTAATTTAGATGTTTTACAATTTAGAGATTTAATACTTTTTTTACTATCACTTACAAAAACAAGAGCAAGTTTTGAAATTGACTATGAATATGTAGTTAATAAATATATTGAGTTATCACCTTCAAATCAATCTTTTAAACAAAAGCTAAAAAAATTAGCAAATAGACTATCTTTTTTAATTAAAATTAGTCAAATAGGATTTATTAATAATTTAATAGGTAGAGATGGAGAAGGTTTTTTTAAACTTTTTATAGCTCTTAAAAACTTGAAGGGATAGAATGAATAATATAATAATGTCAAAAACATTAAATATTTTTAAAAAACTTATATTAGCTCATTTACTATTTTTAGTAATAATGACTCTTTTTAGAGTTGTATTTTTTAACTATTACTCTCCTTTAAATTCTATTGATGCTTATACTGTAGATATTGCGAAAGCATTTTTTCTTGGGTTTCGACTTGATTTAACAGTAATTGGTTATATACAAGCTTTACCAACTATAATTTTAATTGTTTTATATTATATAAAAAGTGAAAAAATATTAGAATTTTCAAAAAAGTTTTTTATTTTTTATCTATTTATTGCTTATTCTATAGTTAGTTTCTTTTTATGTGCAGATTTTGGTTTTTACTCTTATTTTAAAGAACATATAAATATTCTATTTTTTGGTTTTTTTGATGATGATACAAAGGCATTATTAGTTACTTTTTGGCAGAACTATAATGTAGTTTTAATTTTGTCAATATTTTTTATGTATTTAGCTACTCTGTTTTATTTAATAAATAAAATATTTAAAATTGAAGATAGAGAGATAAAACTTTTTAATTTTTTTAAATTTTCTGCTGTTTTATTTGTAGTTATATTTTCCTTAAACTTCTTAGCCGTAAGAGGTACTTTAGGAATGTATCCTTTAGGTAAAATGATTCCAAATGTATCAGAACATGAATTTATCAATAAAATATCTCACAATGGCTTTAGAGCATTTACAAATGCATTAAATGCTAGAAAGAAGTATTTAAAAAGAAAGTATGATTTATTAGAAGTGACAGGTTTTAAAAAGAATATAGAAAAAGCTTTTGAAATATATAAAGGAACAGAAAATATTGATAGAGAAGATTTACTTAAAAATATAACTTTTAAAACTAAAAAAGTAGATGATAAAGATTATAATATTGTAGTAATTATGGTTGAAAGTTTTGGTATGCCAATATTAAAGTATCAAAGTGAAAATTTTAATATTTTAGGAAATTTAAAAAAGCACTTTGATGAAGATACTCTTTTTAGAAATATAATATCAGCAGGAGATGGAACTATTTCAAGTTTACAAGCACTTTTATTAAATATTCCTCATAGACCAAAATCTTTTGCTTTTTCACAGTCAATTTATAAGCAGACAAGTTTTAAATATACACCAGCCTTTTTGTACAATGATGCTGGATATGAAACAAGTTTTATTTATGGTGGGGATTTAACCTGGAGAAATTTAGGAAACTTTATAAAATATCAAGGCTACGATAATATAGAAGGAAAGATAAATATTTATAATAACCTTTCTAATAAAAATAAGAAAGAAGATGAATATTTTCATCCGTGGGGAATATTTGATGAGTATTTATATTCTCATATCTTTAAAAAACTTGAAAACTCTAAAGATAAACAATTTATTGTTGCACTAAGTACAAATAATCATCCTCCATACAATATTCCAAATGATTATGAATCAAAAAGATGGAATACAGTAAAGAGAATAAAAAATCATATCACAGGTAATTTTGATTTAGCAAAACAGAGATTCAAATCATATGCTTATGCGGTTGATCAAGTTGGAGTATTTTAGATAAGTTAAAAAATCAAAATTTAAAGATGATACGATAGTTGTTGTTACTGCTGATAATAATACAATTGATGGTATTATGGAGTATGATGATAATAAACTTTTAAATAGTAAAAATATACCTTTATATTTTTATTTACCTGAATCTTTAAAAAAGAAAATATCAATAGATATAAATGTGGCTGGTTCACATAAAGATATTTTCCCTACGCTTTATAATTTAACTTTAAAAGATAAAGAGTATATATCAATAGGAAAGAATCTATTTGATTTAGATGAAAATCATTACGGATTTAATGGTTCTATGATTGTAAATAAAGAGCAAGAGATTGAAAAGTTAGATAAATTAAGTACTAATACAGATAATAGAATATTAAACTACTATAAAGCTAATTTAGCAATTACAGAGTACTTAATAAAAGAATTTTATAAAGAAGGTAAATTGTATGAGTCTAAAAAATAAATTAAGAGTAATAAAATATAAAATAAAGGACTTGTTTTTTAAAAATTCATTAAATGTATCTTGGGATCAAGGAACAAATTTTGGAGATGCATTTAACCCCTATTTATTAAAACAATTAACAGGTAAAAATATTAATTGGGTACATAGAAATTATTATTATAAAGAGTATTTAATGTGTATAGGTTCAATACTTCAAAAGGCAAATTCAAATGCAGTTGTTTGGGGAAGTGGTTTAATTTCAGCTGATTCAATACTTAAAGAAAAACCTAAACATATTTTTGCAGTTAGAGGACCTAAAACTAGAGAAAGATTGTTAGAACTTGGTATTCCTTGTCCAGAAGTATATGGAGATCCTGCATTATTGATTCCAATGATATATAAGCCAAAAATTAATAAAAAATATAAATTAGGGATAATCCCACATTATGTTGATAAAACAAATCCTTTATTGAATAACTTTAAAAATAGTGATGATATATTAATTCTTGATGTAAAAATGAAAGATCATTATTCTTTTATTGATAATGTTTTAAGTTGTGAAAAAATAGTCTCTAGTTCATTACATGGTATAATATTGGCAGATGCATATAAAATACCTTCTGTATGGATAGAATTTTCAGATAAAGTAAAAGGTGAAGGTTTTAAGTTTTTTGATTATTTTCTTTCAGTTAAAAGAGATGATAAACATCCTTATAAAATTAAAAGTGAAACTACAGTTGAAGATTTGTATAGTATATTTTATGATTATGATATTGATATTGATTTGAAGAAATTAATTGATTCTTTCCCTTTTAATATCAATATTAAATTATAGGAATAAAATGTTAGAGAACTTAAGAAAAGTTAATTATACATTATATTTAAATCATCTATTAGTAGTTTATGCATTTTTGATTCCAGTCTCTTCTCGTGCAAAATCTGCAATTTTATTTTTAATATTAATATTGTTTTTTTTAAGAGGTGATTATAAATATTATTTAAAAGAGAGTTTTTCTAATAAAGTAGTTCAAGCCTTTTTTTGGTTTTTTATTATACACATCCTTTGGTTACTAGGTACAGATGATTTTAAAAATGCAAAATCAATTATTGATGATATGAAATACCTTTTATTTCCTTTATTATTTATGTCATTTGTAGATAAAAGATTTGGATTAAGAATTATTACGTCTTTTACATTAGGAATGTTTTATAGTGAGATGATATCTTATTTGATAC
>JDSF01000429.1_pt1 | contig 15366 bp, 22 predicted proteins | sample 199441 | NCBI WGS metagenome assembly JDSF01 (sample SAMN02592751, study PRJNA231836) | bioreactor metagenome | isolation source: continuous culture bioreactor denitrification-DNRA | place: Germany: Bremen
CACTTCCGAAACACAAATATGTTTGTATAGATTCAGTCCTTGTAATCTTTTTCTTCGTCTGCCCGAGGATCCTCCTGACGTCAGACTGCTACAGGAACTTCCTCGATATTTCTATGTCCAGGGTCTTGAGTATGGTGTCCATGATCACGTCATAGTATGTGACCTGATAGATGTTGGAGTAAGCCGGCTGCACAGCGTTGGACCGGGAAAGCGACTGCTGTTTGAGTATTACCAGCCAAGCTGCAGCTTCAGCAGCCGTTCCAGGACCAATGAGATGAAGCAGATCAAGAAGTGGGCCCGTATCCGGTCCTGCCTGCTGTGGAACACCGGCCTCAGCGACAGCAACCCGTCCGAATCCCTGTAGTATGCCTGGCCGGACGGCTTGTCGGGATTGATCTCCGACTCATCCTCGATCCCGACGACGTTGGTGCAGATGAGGAAGTAGCAGTCGTACTTTTCTTTTGCCTCCAGCCTCGCGGCGTCGAACTCGTAGAGGTACATTTAGGCAAGGTTTTTAAGAGTATGAGCTTTTATAATGTGAATAAAAAAAAGTGATTTAGAAAACTACTTTACAAAGCAGTTTTATCGTGTTACTTTTTTAATAAGGACTGAAAAAAAAGTGCTATAGAGGTTTTCTGTGATAAAAAAAATATACTTCAACAAGTGATGACTGCCCCTGGAAAGATTATTTTCAGGGAAGTTCCTATGCCGGATATTGGAGACGACTCTGTACTGGTTAAAATCAGGATGATAGGTGTATGCGGCTCCGATATCCACGTATATCATGGAAAACATGCTTTTACGAAATATCCTGTAACACAAGGGCATGAAGTATCTGGGGAAATTGTAGATTTCGGGAAAAACGTCAAAGGATTTTCAAAAGGCCAGAAAGTTACCATTGAACCACAAGTTGTTTGTAGAGAGTGTTATCCTTGCAGACATGGCAAATATAATCTATGTGAAAACTTGAAAGTCATGGGCTTCCAAACGACAGGAACTGCCTCAACGTATTTTGCTGCACCTGCTGAAAGAATTACGCTGTTGCCGCAAAACATGAGCTTTGAAGATGGAGCGATGATAGAGCCTCTTGCTGTAGCAGTTCATGCAACAAAAAGGTAGGAGATATAAAAAAACTCAATGTTGCTGTGATCGGAGCCGGTCCTATAGGGAATCTGATTGCACAGACTGCCAAAGGGTTGGGAGCTGCTAACGTGATGATTACCGATATTAGTGACTTCAGACTTGAGCTTGCAAGGAAGTGCAATGTCGATTTTGCTTTCAATACAAAGAACATTGATTTCAACCAAGCGATGGTGGAAGCATTTGGTTCAGACAAGGCTGATGTGATTTTTTGACTGTGCCGGGAATGACATCACGATGGGGCAGGCAATAAAGAATGCAAGAAAAGGCAGCACAATCATTCTGGTTGCAGTATATGCCGGTATGGCGAATGTAGATCTGGCAGTCCTGAATGATCATGAGCTTGATCTGAATACAACGATGATGTACAGGCACGAAGATTATTTGCAAGCAATCGAGCTTGTTGAGAAGGGAAAAATCAACTTGTCTCTTCTGCAGAGTAAAAAAAATTTCCATTTAGAAACTACCTTGATGCCTATGAGTATATTGAGTCAAATCAAGAAACCACAATGAAAGTTCTTATTGATGTTCAGAATCAAGGATGAAGGATTGAAAATGGTTGACGTAGTGGCAATGGGTGAGTTGCTGATTGACTTTGCCTGTGTCGGAGTTGATGTACAAGGGTACCCTGCCATGGCAGCACATCCAGGTGGGGCTCCGGCGAATTGGCTTTCGGCCCTTCAGAGATTCGGGGCAAAGACGGCAATGATCGGAAAGGTCGGTACTGATGTATTTGGGGAACTATTGACCAATACGTTGAAAAACGAGGGGATTGGTACTCAGGGTATTATCAGTACGAACGATGTTTTTTTTACAACACTTGCTTTCGTTACGTTCGATCAATCCAACGACCGTCATTTTTTTTCTTTTGCCAGAAAGCCTGGCGCAGATACCAGACTCTCTTCGGAAGAGGTACCATTGCAGTTGATTGATGAAGCAAGAGTGTTTCATTTTGGGTCATTGTCATTGACGAATGAACCAGTGCGAAGTGCAACAAAATATGCTGTAGCCTATGCAAAACAGAGAGGCGTTCTGATTTCCTATGATCCAAATCTTCGAAAGCCTCTGTGGAATTCGCTTTCATCTGCAAAAAAAACAAATACTGTGGGGGTTGGAACAAGCCGACGTTCTAAAAATCAGCGATGATGAAGTCTCTTTCCTGTTTGGGGATATTCCATATAGAGAAGCTGCAGAAAAAAAATCCTCACGGATTTCAATGTGAAACTGGTCTATATTACCCTAGGAAAAAAAATGGATCTATTACTGCAAACAAGAACGGAATGATTACCTGTGGCTGCTATGATGCAGGGGCTGTGAAAGATACAACCGGAGCAGGTGATATTTTTGGCGGAAGTGCAATGTGGGCTGTTCTTCAAAAAAGGAAAACTGCCTGAAGAACTTCAGGTCACAGAACTCAAGGAAATAACAAGATTTGCATCGGTTGCCGCCGGGATTTCCATCACTAGGCAGGGTGGAATATCAAGTATTCCTGAATTACAAGATGTTCTTGGGAGGGTGTGATGGACAATATTTTGGGCCTTCAACATATTGGAATTCCGGTAAATCAGATTCAAGCAACAAAAGAGTTCTATAAAAAAACTGGGATTTTCAGTTTCCTATGAGACAATGAATGGGAATGAGCATGCCGTTTTTTCTTCGTAAGGGGGATCTGATTATTGAAACATATGAGAATCATGCCGCTAGTTTGAAAAATGGTGCATGGGACCACGTCGCTCTTAATGTTAAAGATATTCACAAAGCTTGGGAGCAAGTTGTTGAAGAGCTCGGGATACCTAGCTTGGAAAACGGTATTCAGTTTCTTCCTTTTTTTTGGGAAAAAGGCGTGAAGTTTTTTTTACTGTCCTAGGGCCAAATAAGGAAAAAATTGAATTCTCTCAAATGCTATAAGACTAAATATTGGGGAATCAGATAAAGTTGAATCTTTATATTTTGTAATAGAGTATGGACTGAAATTAAATTTTATTTGCAGTGGTAGTGGGATGAATTATCCTTTAGACAAATGGGCGAATGTATATAAATTAATCCGATAGGGAATGAAAAAATGAAAATAGAACAGAGCATTAAAAGTTTCACGACTAATAAAAAAAGGTTTTAAAAAAAAGTCATTAAATTACATCAAAGGTCATCCAACTCTCTATCTCATGCTTATTCCTGGATTCTTTTTTCTTTTTTGTCTATAAGTTTTGGCCTTTGTATGGTTTAGGTATGGCATTCAAGGATTACAACATTTTTGCAGGTGTAAATCCTATGGATGCAATTGCAAAGTCTCCAAGTGTTGGATTTCAATGGTTTGAGAAGTTGTTCGAAAGTTCCCAGTTCAAGATTGTTTTTTCGCAATACACTTGTGATTAACTTTTTTTGAAGATACTATTCCTTTTTCCACTACCGATTATCTTCGCAATTATGATCAACGAGGTCAGACAAAAGTATTACAAGAAATTTGTAACCACAGCGATCTATATTCCTTATTTCTTTTCTTGGGTAATCATATATGGTATTTTCTATTCCTTGCTTGGATCGTATGGTGTAGTCAACAATTTTCTCGCTGAAGCCGGGTTGTCAAGGATCCAGTTTTTCACTGAGAACTCCATATTCAGAGGCGTACTGATCTTTACTGAGGCTGGAAAGAGATTGGTTATAATACAATTATTTATCTTTCCGCCATTACAACTATTGATTCAACATTGTATGAAGCCGCAAGAATAGATGGAGCTTCGAAGATGAGGCAAGTAATTCATGTGACTCTTCCCGGGTTGTTGCCTACTATTGTTCTTATGTTGATCCTTAAGGTGGGATATATCCTTGATACCGGATTTGAACAAGTTCTGATTTTCTACAATCCAGCAGTGTATGACGTAGCCGACATTATTCAGACATATGTATATCGCATAGGACTAGGGCAAGCGAATTTCTCATTGGCAACAGCACTTGGCCTGTTCAATTCAATAGTCGCATTTATTCTTGTGGTCGGTACAAATACGATCAGCAAGAAAATGTTGGGACGAAGTATCTGGTGATTGGGGGAAGATGAAATGAAATTATTTAGAAAACCGGCATCAACATCAGAAAGGGTCTTTGTTGCAGTCTCATATATTGTCATGGCACTTATGGCTCTTGTTTGCATACTGCCATGCATGCATGTTATTTCGAAGTCGATCAGCGGGGGTGTTGAAGTCTCAACCGGACAGATAACCTTCATGCCAAAGCAATTCCAGTTGGACACCCTCAAGTACATTTTCCAAAATACTGAGTTCTTCATTTGCTTGAGGAATTCCTTGATAGTTACAGTCCTTGGGACAATCATCAGCATGATTACCACGATTACTGCTGCGTATCCGCTTTCAAAACCTGAGCTGCCGGGAAGAAAGTTTTTCATTCTCTTGTATGTAATCAGCATGGTGTTTTTCGGAGGAATCGTACCTGCATATATGGTGGTCAACACTCTGGGAATATTGGATACATATTGGGCTTGTATTCTCCCATTCGCAATAGTCCAGTTCAATATGTTCATTATGAAGAGTTATTTTGAAGGGATCCCTGAAAGTATTGAAGAAGCTGCTCATATGGACGGGGCGACGGACATTCAATCGCTTGTCCTGGTTGTCTTGCCAATGGCGAAACCCGTCATTGCAACAGTCTCTCTTCTGTATGCAGTGAACTATTGGAATAATTACTTCCACGCAATGATGTATACAAGTTCATCCTCGATGAGAACGTTGCAGGTGTATCTGTATGACATCATTTCAAACGGTCAAGCATTCTTGGAGAGTCAATACAGTGGAGCATTTGGCTCCAATGAGGGAGCCAGTATGGTAAATATTACGACTGATGGAATGGTTGCTGCTGCAGTAACGCTTTCGATTATTCCGATTGTTGCTTTGTATCCACTCGTACAAAGGTATGTGGTTCAGGGAATTACCCTTGGATCAGTGAAAGGTTGATATACATGAAATTGTATATAAATAGAGAAAAGGAGAAGAAAATGAAGAAAACAATTGCTTTTCTAATGGTTCTTGTTTGTGCATTTGCAGTATTTGCTCAGGGAAGTTCTGAAGCTAAGGTTAGTTCCAGTGTCCCAGAACTTCTTGGTCCGGGAAACGTTACGCTGAAGAGACTCGGCTACAACGTTGGCTTTGATGTAAACAAGGATTACATGGTTCCGCTGTATGAGAACGTGACTGGTTACAAGGTTGAGTATTTCGCTCTTCCTGCCCAGAATGCAAATGAGAAGTTGCTGATGGAAGTTGCTTCCGGAAAGGATTACGATATTGTTAACCTTGACGTAAGCCAGTGGAGAACCTTGGTTTCCAAGGGCGCCTTGCTTCCTTTGAATGATCTTCTTGACAAGTATGGTCAAAATATTCTCAAAGGTGCAAATGATGATGTTTGGAAAGCACTCTCCGATGAGAAGGGAGACATTTATGGTGTGGCTTACATGTACCCGTATGGAACTGAAGTTTCAAACTTCATGACAGTTCGTATGGACCTGCTCAAAAAAGCAGGTATCAATGAAATTCCGCAGACAATTGATGGCTTCTACGAAATGCTTGTTGATTTGAAGAAGTACTATGGTGATCAGTATATTATTCTTGCTGGCCCATATGTGAATGCTTCCAATGGTGCAAACAGTCTTTCTTTCCCACAGTTTATCTCTTCTGCATTCGGAATCTGGAATGATTGGATGTTGGACGACAACGGAAAAGTCATTTACATGTCCGAGCACAAGAACTTCAACAAGCTTGTAAATTTCCTTGCCAAGTGTGCAAGTGAAGGCCTTTTTTTTGATCCTGACTGGGCTGCAAACACCACTGCTTCTATCCAAGAGAAATTTGCTTCCGGCAAGGCAATTATTGCATGTGCTGACAGAAACCTCGCACAGTTCTGTATTCCTACGATGAAAACATCCTTGGGGCTTACAGATGCTGATTTTGGATTTATCTCACCGATAAAGGGAGAGGATGGTACTTGTACATACATGGAATCGACTTCCATCGGCAAGATTTCTGCAATCCTGAAGAGCAGTAAGCATGCTGCCGATGCAATCAACTGGATCAACGCCAAGCAGAAGGATCAGCTTTTCTTGAATATTGGTGTTGAAGGTGTCCACTTCACCTATGACGAGAAGGGACAGATCAGCCCAATCAACCCGATTTTTGCAGATGAGAGAGGAGACTCCTACTATTATCTGGATTCGACGAATGTTGAGGACTTCAAGTTCCAGTGGCCTTCCAGAATCAGAAAGTCTTCTGCTCAGTGGTTGGCATTCAATGCTGTGACAATCAATACGAATGCTGAGAGACCTCAGATTTTCGTAGAGAATCCGTTTAAGTACATGCCTGCTTCAGCCTCTTATGCCAAATACAATTCTACTCTTCTCAAGAGTCTGAATGACTTTGTTCTTCAGGTTATGGCTGGATCACGCAAAGCATCAGACGTCAATGCCTATGCTTCCGACTGGAAGAGTGCCGGCGGTGAAGAAGTCCGTTCTGAACTTACAGCGTATCTCGCAAAATAAGTATTCCCGTTTTGCTCCTGTGGCATTCTTGCCACAGGAATATACTCGGTTGAATTCGATACCAAATCAATTATTGGGGATTTCCTTTCATGGCAGTATATAGCAAAGAATTAAGAGTTCTCTCGGATTTTGATGTTGTCATAATCGGAGCAGGACCTGCTGGGATCTGTGCAGCAGTCACAGCAGCAAGAAAAGGGGCGAGAGTCGCTTTATTGGAACGGTACGGAGTTATAGGTGGTAATCTGACTGCCGGCTTTGTTGGTCCAATTCTCGGTATGGTTTCAAAAGGAACTATGCGGGACGAACTTGTTGCACTGCTAGGGGTACCAGAGAACGACATGATTGGTATTGTCGGCCTCGCTCATGATGTCGAGAAGGCCAAGCATGCACTTGCAGATTTTGTCAACATTCCAGGGCTTAGTGTTTTCCTTCAATGTTCGGTTTTTGATGTCATAAAGAACGATGACAAGATTGATGGTATAGTTGTTGCTACCAAAGAAGGGCCTTTAGTAATTTCTGGAAAGATCTATGTAGACTGTACGGGTGATGGCGATGTCGCATTCCTTGCCGAAGTTTTGACAATCAAAGGGCGTCACGACGGGCTTATGCAACCTGTAACATTGGAATTTACTATTGATGGCGTAGATGAGAGTAAGGCAATTGTCTGTATCGGTGACGTTGATGAGGTTGAATTCAAGGGAATGCCTTTCCTTGAGTATTGCAGACAATGTGCAAGCAGGGGAGAGATTCCAGCAAACTTGGCAGCTGTAAGGCTGCATAGAACGGTGAATCCTGGTGAAAGAAGAGTCAACACAACACAGGTAAACGATATTGACGGTACAAAAAAAATCAGTGATATCTTTGCTGCTGAAGTTGAGTTGAGAAAACAGATATATCGTATTGCAGATTTCCTAAGGACGCATCTGCCTGGGTATGAGAACTGCAAAGTATCTTCGAGTGGAACCACCGTAGGCCTTCGTGAAACAAGAAGAGTTATGGGTGACTACATATTAACCAGAGATGATGTTGTGAAAGGGCCATATTCGATGATGTCATCGTTCACAAAGCAGATTTTATTGTGGACATACACAATCCAAGTGGCGCAGGGCAAGCAGAAGCGACCATCCAATACTGCAAACCTTATGATATTCCGTATAGATGCTTTGTACCGAAAGGTATTAGTAATCTTTACACAGCTGGACGCTGTATTTCCGGTACACATGAAGCACATGCTTCATATCGTGTCATGTCGATCTGCATGGCAATGGGACAGGCCGTCGGAATGGCTGCAGCAATGTGCAGTGAAAAAGCGCTGAATACTCGAGAGCTTGATGTTCATGCTCTTCAAAGTGAACTTATTGGTTTGGGAATAGACTTGTTCTCGTAATGCTGAAAGATGTGAAGTGATAGACTTGTACGACCATCAGCTCCTCGAAAGTGGATGTTTGTATGAAAGGGACAATGACCGTGTATAAAGGATGAGAGTTCAATACTCTGAGATTAATATGATACTTACTAATGAAAACAAATCGGCCTTGATGAACAAAGGCGTTGACGTACCTCTGTATGATAGATCCAAGCTTGCTCATAATCTTGTCCATATTGGATTGGGGCATTTTCATAGAGCTCACTTTCTTACGTATCTTGATACCCTTCTCAGAAATGGTCAGGAGACAAGCGGTGTTTTTTTTGAAGTTGATTTGATTCCATCAAATTCCTTATTCATAAAGAATCTTACAAACCAGGATTACCTCTACAGCGTACTTGGCCTGTCGTCAGATGGGAGTAAAGAATTGCGGGTGAATGGACCTATCTGGGGATATGCCAATCAGACCATCAATCCGGAAAAAGTAAGCGAAGTATTGGAAGATTCTGAAACCCAGTTGATTACTCTGACAATCACAGAGAAGGGGTACTTCTATGAAGAGGATACACAATCCCTAGATTGGAACAATCCAGAGATTATCCATGACTTACTGACTCTAGAGGATCCGAAGACTGCTGTAGGTTGCTTGTCCAAAGCGTTACATAGGAGATACGAGTCGAAAACACCAGTTACCATTATGAGTTGCGATAATGTCCCTGAGAATGGAACCATGCTCAAAAGATGTATAGTGCAGTTCTGCGAGAGAAAGTATCCTGAGATAGTGTCATGGGTTGAGGAAGAGATTGCATTTCCTTGTACGATGGTGGATAGAATTACTCCGGGAACTACAGAGAAGGATTTGCAGTTGATTCGTGATGTATACGGTATTGAAGATGAATGTCCTGTACACTGTGAGGATTATATCCAGTGGGTAATAGAGGATAAGAAGAGTTCACGGATTCCGGATTTCGCAAAGGCAGGTGCTCTTATCGTTGATGATGTCAGACCTTACGAAATGATGAAGATTCGTCTTCTGAATGGAGCTCATTCAGCACTTTCATATCCTGCGTATATGATGGGCATATCTGTAGTACATGATGCGGTGAACCATCCTGTAATTAAAAAAATTCATCAGGAGTCAGTATATGGAGCAAATTGTGCATACTCTGGATCCTGTACCAGGTATAGATCTTAAGCAGTATATGGACAGACTGATTTCTCGCTTTTCAAACAAGAATATTGCAGATACTGTGTTGCGCTTGGCTTCTGACGGCTCTAAAAAAAATCTATAATGCGATTATTAAGCCTTTGGAAGAAGGAAGACGCAAGAAGATGGATGTTGGTGCTTTGATATTGGCTTTGTCACTCTGGGAGTACTATTTCATCTATAAGGATGCTAATGGAAATCCGATGCCGATAGATGATCCGAAAAAAAGGAAGAGCTGGTTGCTCTTTGCCATGAGCCGAAGAATTTCATCCTTGCAGTAGGGCTTGATCCTGAAATTGCAAAGGATGATAGTCTGATAGATGAGATAAAGAGTAATTTGCAGAAATTGGTAGAAGAAGGAGTCGAGGCTACATTGAGAGGGTACTCATGGAAGGAACAGTAAATATCCAAGTTATGGATAAGAATACCAAAAAAAAGCGAATTCTTTGCTACGGCGATTCAAATACGTATGGGACTATCCCGCAATGGAAACAATCTCCATTCATTTATTGTAGGTACGATATGCAACATCGTTGGACCAGCATACTCTCAGAGAGGCTTGGTGATGAGTGTTTGGTCATCGAGGACGGTCAACCTGGACGGACAACAATCTATGAAGATGAGGCTGAACCTTTTTTGCCATTATTGCGTAGGGATAGATCATCTAGCCAATTCTCTTATGACACATCTTCCAATCGACCTTGTCATACTGATGCTGGGAACGAATGATTTGCACTCGCTTACACCTCCCAATGATGCAAATTTGGGAGATGGAATTGCTGCCCTTATTGATAAGGTCAGAGAATTTCCTCAATGCGGCTTGGAAAATATATGTCCAGAGATTTTGGTTGTTTCTCCGATACGTATCAAACAGGCATTGGGAAGATTTGAAGTATATCCCAAATTCCACGGAGAAATGGGCGAACACCTGTCAAAACAATTTCCTTCAGTGTATGCAAAGGTTGCAGTAGAAAAGCGTTGCTGGTTTTTGGATGCAAACCTGTATGCAGAACCAGATGATGGTGATGGCGTGCATTTTACAGCCGATAGTCATATTCGATTTGGAACTGCAATAACTGAGAAGGTTAAGAAAATTCTTACACTTTGATTCAACAAACAGGAAGGGTAGAATGAGTAGCATTACGATTGAGAAAACCGCAAGAATTGTAGGGGACTTTGATGTTGTTGTCTGTGGAGGCGGTCCTTCAGGTTTCATTGCTGCATTGGCTGCTTCAAAGGCCGGCGCAAAGACTTGTGTTATTGAAAGATTTGGTTTCCTGGGAGGCTTGGCAACGAGTGGATATGTTACTCCCATCAGTGTGTTCAGTTATAACGGTGAAAGAACAATAGGTGGTCTCCCTTGGAAGTTTGTCGAGCGTCTTAAGGCCATGGGGGGGGGCAAAAAAAATCGAACAACCATTGAATAATGTTTCGTTTGATTTTGAGTTGTATAAACTCTGCGCACAGAGAATGCTTCTTGAGAATGGCGTTGCGCTCTATATGAATTCATATATTTCCGGTTGCCTGATGAGTGATGCAAGCAATTCGATCAATACTGTAATCTTTGAGAATAAAAATGGATCAGAAGCTATCAATGGCAAAGTGTTTATCGATTGCACTGGGGATGCTGATCTTGCTTGGTTGGCAAAAGCGCCCATACAGGTATGGGATGATCATGACCTCCAACCGGTATCCATGTGCTTTGTTCTTTCCGGAGTTGATACAAACTCTGAACTGTTGCAGGGGTGTATGCATCATCATATGCAGGGTGGAAGAAATCAGTGTGTCCCTGTTCGTAATCTACTGATTTCGAAGATGGAAGAACTCAATATTCCAAGCTTTGGAGGACCTTGGTTCTGCTGGGTAATGCATGATGGATCTGTTGCGGTGAATATGACAAGAATTAGTGCAAACGCCTGCGATAACCGAGATTTTTCTCATGCTGAGTGCAAACTGAGAGATGATATCTTCAAGCTTGCTTCCATAATCAAGGATTCCTTTGTTGAATTTAGCCATTCATATGTTTCCTCAGTTGCCGTACAAGCCGGTGCTCGGGAGACCAGACATCTTAAAGGTAAACATATCATCACCGCAGATGAGTATTTGCATGCTTTCAAGTATCCTGACAGTATCTCCAGGAGTGCACATCCAATTGACATTCATTCTGCTCAGGGAGAGGAACAGAGTATTCATTTTCTTGAGAATGCTGCCTATGTTCCATACTCTGCCTTGATTACCGATGATTTCCCGAATCTGATAGTTGCCGGAAGAAGCCTCTCTGCTGATAAGATTGCTTTTGCATCGCTGAGGGTACAAGCAACATGCATGGGTATGGGACAGGCTGCAGGTTTCGCAGGAGCAATGGCTGCACAGAAATCTGTATCTGTCCAAAATGTGGATATTAAGGAGCTTGTTCAGGTTCTAAGAAATGAGGGTGCAGTTATTTAGGAGGAGCAGAAAGAAATATCTGTGTTTTTTTTCGGGCACTTGTAGTATGGGCAAAGAGGGGTGCCCAATTGCACGATCCGAAAATTGGTTTTTCGGTACATAGGGAAGAACGTGAACGTCTTCGTCCCCATAAAGCTGTTGATCTAAACGAGTGATAGATGGGATGTATTTGACGGTAAAGCATCTGCTTTCATAGATGATTTTGTGTATTGATTTTGCTGATGATTTGTATAATGTTATATGAGTGTTCTACTGATGATAGTCTGCAGCAAAGAGAAACACACTGGTTGGTCTTGTCGTGTTGGTAAGGATGGTTGGATTGTATGCAGAATAAAGAACTGACATTGGAAAGGATAACATCAATTGAACTTAAGAACGTCAATCTGAGAAGTGTTTGCAAATATTTGTATGGCACAGACGAAGCTTCACGGCTGGAAATCTCAAAACATACTGCATTATGCCTTCCAACAGTTGCCTCTAACATCCATGAACTTGAACTAAAAGGGCTGGCAAGGAATGTGGGCGAACAACGATCCACTGGTGGGAGACGGGCGCAAGTGTATAAGTTCAACGGTATGGCTAGAATTGCTGTTGGAGTGGAACTGCTGAAGAAATGTTATCAACTTGTTGCTCTCGATTTGTATGGGAATATCCTGAAAGAAAATTCATACACTTCTCTTTTTTTTGTGATACGGATGAATACTTTATGGAGTTTGGCAACTCTGTGAATACGTTTATTGATAGCCTGGGTACGCCTTTAGAGAATATCCTTGGAGCAGGTATAGCGCTTCAGGGCCTTGTTTCTGATGATGGAAAAGTAATTACCTATCTGAGATTCTCGGAATCACTGGAACCAACTTGAAAAGGTTTCAGAAATATATAAAAGTTCCGTGCCTTCTTGTACATGATACCGAGAGTGCGGCACTGGCGGAAATCTGGCATGATACCACTATTTCGAATGCAATATATCTGGCGCTAAACCGCAACTTCGGCGGCACTCTGATTCTGAATGGCAAGGTTCATAGTACGCAGGAACCGAGAAGTTCCGTAATTGAGCATATGTGTTTGGACCCGAATGGTCCGCTTTGCTATTGTGGGAAAAGAGGTTGCATTGAGGTATTCTGCTCTGCTGATCATCTTGTAGATAAGGCAGGTATGGATATTTCAGCTTTTTTCAAGGGTGTGAAAGAGAATGAAAAGGATTGTCTGCTGATTTGGAATGAGTATCTGGACTATTTGGCACTTGCGATTGACAATATCCGAAGTGTAGTCAACTGCGATTTCATCATTGGTGGATATCTGGTTCAATTCATGACTGATAATGATTTTTTTTCTCTTCTGAATGAATTACTGAAGAAAAGGAATTCTCTTAGTATCTTCAGTTTCAAGACAAGGCCGAGCAGGTTCAAGGACAAGTCGCCCAAGCTTGGAGCTGCTATGTTGTTCATAGATGAATTTTTTTTGAATCTCTCTAACATCGCTCAATCGATGATCTTGTGGATTTTTTCTTACCTATTAGGGTTGTATTTCGTAATAGTCAAACCAACAACGCACTGATGTGGAGGTCCCTGCACCGATAGACTCGTATCTGGAGGCGTAAAATGGAAACCAGCAAGAAGCCTGAGCAATACAAGGTTGAGATCATCGGTTCAGTCAAACGTGGCCGCGGAAGGCCAAGGAATCGGATTGGCCCCATTCCCTGGGACAGGTGTTAGTCGGCAAATTAACTAATCAGGGAGAACGCATACTCACCCGGTACCAGGCACTTGCGGCACACGATCCCGCCGTTGCCCTTTCTCAAGGATGGATGGAAGTTCTCTTGAATCGAAGCTGTTTCGATGGTAGTGTGTTTATAACGTATTTGGTGAAGAGGATGTTTTGGCAAGTGGCAACAAGACAAAGGGCTTCCTCTTCATTTTCTCCCTTGGGGATCCTCTCCCCAGTTCTTACCTTATTAAACCACAGCTTTCTCCCTACTGGAATATTTCATTTGCGGTATGAGTGGGAGTTTTCATATTCGAGACAGTTTTTGCAATACATTTTGTTAAAGGAAAGGCTTGACAATTTCAGAGCTTGGTATAAAATAAAGTCAACATAAAAAAGATATTTTATTAAAGTATCTATAAAAAGGAAGTTGTTTAGAAACAGCATTACTTGGGATACAAATATTTTAGTTGGATTTGTTATTTTAAAAAAGGAAGAATCAAATGAAAAAACAAGTTTGTGTGGTGCTGCTGGCACTATTGCTAGCGCTCGTTCTGCCTACCATGGTATTTGCAGGGGGAGTATCGGAATCTAAGGAAGCCGTAACGGATGGTAGCTTGTCTACAGGGGTCGTCGCTGTTGATGAAGAGCACCCTTGGATTTTTGAAAAAAAAGATGCCTCTGCGATAAAGGGAGATGTTCGTTTCTGGATGCCATTCAAGGGAAATCAAGGAATGGATGATTTAATTGCTGAATTCAATAAGTATTATCCAAATGTATCTGTTGAACTCACAACGTACAACAACAATAATGATGGGAATATTGGTGTTAATACAGCAATTATGGCAGGTGAAATTGATGTTTTGGCAAGCTTTGGGCTGGGGAATGCTTATAAACGTTGGGAAAATGGCCTATACATTCCTTTGGATAAACGAATGAAGGAAGAAGGTATTGATTTGATTTCGAACTGGGGAACGGATAAGTACAGATATAATGATACTACTTATACTTTCCCCTGTGGTGGACTTTCTTATTATATCACTATCAATAAGAATGCATGGGATGAAGCCGGGCTTGGTCCTATTCCCAAAGAATGGACATGGGATGAATACCTTGAAGCTTCTAGGAAAATGACCAAGAAAGATGCTGCCGGTAACACTGTTGTCTATGGTGGTTCTCAGTATCACTCCAATAACTACTGGACTTACAATGCCTATCAGCTCTATGGAAAGAATCAGTACTATGATGATTCAGGGTTGAGCCGTTGGGGTGATCCTCTGATGAAGGAATCACTCAATATTCGCTATCAAGCCGATAATGTTGAGAAGATTTGGTTTCCACTTTCAAAATATCGTTCAAACAACCTCCAAACTCAGATGGTGTATATGACGGGTGAAGTTGCAAGTGCTGTTACCCCGAACATGATTCGATTTATCAGAGATACTGAGAATTATCCGGTTGATTTTGTCACCTATTTTGCACCTTGGCCAGTAATGGAAAAAGGACAGGATAATTATATGTCTGGTGTTTCTCCATTCTCTCATGCTGGAATAACCTCCGGATACAATAAGGGAGATGAGGCAGCAATCTGGGCTTTCTTGAAGTTCTATAGCACGTATGGCTCAAAATACTTGATTGTTGCAGGTCACCAATCCAATTGGAATGGAACTAAATTGGCTGATTTGATTCCCTTGGTATTTGGTACTGAAGAAAACGCTAAAAAAGCTTATCGATGTTGAAACTTTCGGAGAAGTTGTGGTGAATTATGAGAATCCATCATACTATGATGATATTCTTACTGCCTATACTCGAGTAAATGAATTTGTCAATTCATATACTTTGGATATTCACAATGATAAGTATACTGTCGAAGAAGGTATCAAGTTGATGCAAAGAGATTGTGATGCTGCAATCAGGGAAGAGCGGGGTTACTGATTCTTTCGAAATTAACTCTGTCGGGGGGGG
>JDSF01000430.1_pt1 | contig 15329 bp, 8 predicted proteins | sample 199441 | NCBI WGS metagenome assembly JDSF01 (sample SAMN02592751, study PRJNA231836) | bioreactor metagenome | isolation source: continuous culture bioreactor denitrification-DNRA | place: Germany: Bremen
GCGACCCAATTCGAAACGGTTCGGGCGAGGTATTGATCAAAACCCGCGAGCCAGCCTTCGTCGCATGAGCTCCCGCCGCCAAGCCACCGCCAACGATCGCGACAGCCAGAGAGACTGCGGGGTCAACCTCGCCGACCGCTCCTGCAGCTAATGCTGCACCTGCAGGAATCCTGATAAAAGTGTGCAGGGTATCCCATGAGGTATCCACCCCAGGAACCTTATCAGCGACAAATTCAACCAGATACATTGCCCCGGCAGCAAACATCACGAGCGGATTCATCAATATCTGTAAATCTGCAGGAAGAGCCATATTGCCGGTGCTGCCCATTACCCCCAGCATCAGAATCGCTGCATACAGATTAATTCCACTCGCCCAGGCAACTCCCATCGACAAGGCGATAATTCCAGATATTTGATTTAACTGTTCCATAGTTCTCCTGACATATAGAATTGATTTTTATATCTTAACATAGACAGGAATGATCTAAAAACAATCGACATCTACCGATATTTAGGATGAAGCGTACGACAAAGAGATGAGCATAGAGAATAAGCGGCTTAAGTAGGGTGACGACAGAAACCAATTTAAAGCAGATCTATCATATCGAAAAAAATAATGGTAATAAGATTGAAATCCTTCATGAAGGCCCAAAGGGTAAAATAAGAGCTTTAATCGAACTATCTATCAAAAAATATTTTTATAATCTCCTTAAAATCATTATCGACCTGCTTTATTGCTGCAGAGATATAATCAGTTGCCAAGCCAATTTCATTCCAGGCCTGAATCTGGAGTTCCGGAACTGCGTTGACCAGAAGAACCTCATCACTGCACCCATGTGCAAAAATATCAGCAATATGGATCAAACAAGCTTCTGTCGAATAGTGAGCCAAACGAGGGGAATGATGACAACCAATCATACGGATCAGTGAGGGTGCGAGGCGCCATTTCTCTGCGAGCATTTTCCCTAGAATGCAATGATCGGTTTTGAGAACATCTTGCTCAGCCCGATACATGGGAAGATGCTCCTGACGCGCTCTGCTAATAGCCAAACAGTACTGCTGCGGCATCCTGTCTAACATAACCAACCGGCCAATATCGTGTAGTAGACCACCCGTGAAATATTTCTCGGTATCTTTTTCCCCCATATATCCTGCGAGCGTCCGGGCAAATAAACCACAGCGGATTGAATGACGCCAGAAAGATTCCATATCAAACTGGTCGGAAGGAATATTTTCAAACTTCTGAATGACCGAAATCCCCAGAGCCAATGTACTCAATTCATTGAGACCTAGCAGAGACACAGCACGAGCCACTGTTTCAACCTTGCCAGAGAAACCGTAAAAGGGACTATTGACCAGTCTTAGTAACCGCACAGTCAAACTGGCATCCTTGCTGATCACTTCACCAAGCTGATAAGAAGATGTGTTGGGATGGTTGAGAGCATCGACAATATGAGAATAAACCGTCGGCAGACAACCAAGGTCAACATCCCCATTCAGCAATTTGGCGGCGCTTAATGGAGCGTGGATTTTCTGTGGCTCAGAAATGGGGGCAGCTTCAGTGATGCTATCTGGAACCCATCCCTCTTGAAGTTTAAGGGTCCAGAGATGGGAAACGTGCCGATAGAGCGTTGCCATTGGCTCTTGCTCAAGGTCATTTTGAACAAATCGGACCGAAAGCAAATTATCCGCTTGATCATGAAACTCAGCGCTCGCTTCCTGTTGTTGAATAAACTCATTTCCCAAGCTTGATACTTCAATATTAGCCTCAACAACCCCCCAGGATTTGAGAATCTTCAATTGATCAGCTTTGATCGTTGCTCCAGCGGCAAGAACAAATCGGCCGGATGGCGTTAGCAGGTCCTCTGCGAGCATCATACCTTCAGTGAGATCATCTATAAAAACAAGAGCCAAAAGAAAAGTCCTTAAACAAGCAAAGGGGTAAAGTTTCACGGAGTATAGTGAATACTAATGTGCAGTGCAACGGACTTTTACAAATTATATTCTATAGTCTTTCCACTGATATGAAAATATTCTACTCACGTCAGAGGTGTGGTACAGTATTGATGTCTTGAGGAGGATCCTACTAGCGTGAAACTGACTTGGTCATTCAGCCCCAAGAGAGAAAACCTGATAGCCCTGCTGGTGATTGCTGTCATAATCGGTATGACCACAGGGGCTCTAGCTGTTGCCTTTCGTTATCTGCTACTTCTGGTAACAGATCTATTTTGGCCGGACCCTTATGCCCTCCTTGATGTTGCAAAGAGTTATCCTCCCTATCTGATATTTCTGATTCCTGTCATTGGTGGCCTAATTGTTGGACCCGGCATAACAAAACTTTCTCCTGAAACCCGTGGGGCCGGGGTTCCAGAGGTCATTGAGGCAGTCGTCAACCGGGAAGGAACCATTCACCATCGGACAGCATTCTACAAAACTCTTTTCACCACAATTTCAATTGGCTGTGGCGCCTCTGTTGGACGTGAAGGGCCCGTTGTCCATATCGGTTCGTCAATCGGTTCATCAATCGCCCAGTTACTTCGTCTTCCCGCTGAATGGACAAGGGTTTTTCTGGCCTGCGGTGCTGCGGCAGGGATAGCTGCAACATTCAATGCTCCCATGGCTGGAATGCTCTTTGCTGCTGAAATTATCCTGGTCGACTTTCAGGTCAGCTACCTCAGCCACATTGCTATTTCAGCCGTTACGGCCACAGTTGTATCGCATCATTTTCTCGGCAGTTTCCCAACATTTCAGATCCCATCCTATGAACTTGTCAGCTATGCTGAGCTGCCACTCTACGCCTGTCTTGGATACCTAGCCGGCTTATTGTCAATTTTATTTATTCGCGCCGTATCAGCGACAGAAGATCTCTTCAACAAAACCGCTGTTCCTCTCTCTCTCCGGCCAGCAATCGCTGGTGTTATTCTTGGCACAATCGCTGTTTTCTGGCCGCATATCCTTGGCGTAGGATATGAATCAATCAACCTTTCACTCACAGCTCAAATAAGCTTTGGATTGATGATTCTTGTTCTGGCGTTAAAGCTTCTAGCAACCGCAGCGTCAATAGGGGCTGGATTTTCCGGGGGGATATTTGCTCCGTCACTGGTACTGGGTTCCCTTTTAGGTGGAGCTTTCGGTATTTTTGTCGAAGCTCTTTTCCCCGGCCATGTTGCGACCAGTGCGGCCTATAGTTTGATAGGAATGGGCGCGGTTGTAGCGGGAACAACCCTGGCACCTATTACAGCTATTTTTACCATTTTCGAACTGACATATAACTTTGACATTATCCTGCCGTTAATGACCTGCTGTATCACCAGTCTGGTCACAGTACAAAAATATTACGGTTATTCCATCTACGAAACAAAATTACTCCGTAGAGGAGTTCGAATGATTCGTGGTCATGATGTTAATCTCCTACGCTCAATGCAGGTTGGCGACTTCATGGACACCCACTTTGAAACAATCCGGAATGATATGAGGCTAGGAAAAGTCCTCGAAATCGCAGAGAATAGTCCATATCCACATTTTCCCGTTCTGGACGAAACCGATAAATTGGTGGGTATTCTGTCAATGAGCGATCTCAAAAGCTTCCTTGCTGAAGTGGGGGCCTTAAGTGAATTGATTGTTGCTTCAGAAATCATGACTCACAGAGTGACCATCGTAAGACCGACCGATAATTTTGAAACAGCCTTTGAAATTTTTGAGGGAAAGCAGATTTCGACACTCCCGGTTATTCGGGAAAGAGACCAAAAATTGTTAGGTATTCTTAAAAAAAGCGATCTCCTGTTGACCTATAATCAGAAGATCCTAAAAATGAACATTACGGCAGGAAACAATTAGAAAACGAAAAAACTGTAGACATTTAACTGATGTCACATCAGGGTATTGCATGATACTCTGACGCTCTCTATTTGCCTTTATCGAATTGTGGGGGAAAATGGATCAACCAGACACAGCAATCACTCAGCTCAAGCAACAGCTTGCCAACACGCAAAAAAAAATATTAGAGCTGGAGCAACTCCACAGTCAGAAGACCTCCCCTTTCTATTGCATTCAAGATGCAATGATGAGCGATACCAGCAGTCTGATGTCTCTGATCAACAGTACAGAAGACCCTATCTGGTTTGTTGATTGCGATAAAAGCATACTACTCGCCAATGACGCTACTATCGAAATGTTCAAAAAACACCGTAAGATAGAAATAAAACGGGGCATGTACAGCTGTGATTACCTCTCTGCTGAAGATGCTGTATATTTTGATCAGATCTTTGATGTTGCTCTGCGTGGCAAAACACTCCGCCTTAACCATTCGGGACCAAACAGAAAAGAATACGCTGCGACCATTCAACCGGTCAAAAAAGAAAACCAGATTATCGGCGCCTCTATTTTTGCCAGAGACATCACTCAGGTACAAATGTTACAGGATGAGTTGCGCAGTTTTGAACAAATAGTAGCATCGACACCAGATTTGATAGCTCTTGTCGATAGAAAGTACCGCTATCAAACAGTCAACGATGCCTACGCCGACGCATTCGGATTAACAAAGCAAAGTATTCAGGGGAAACAGCTCAAAACAATATTGGACAAAAACCATTTTGAAAAACATACCAAACCAAACCTTCGCAAAGCCTTTTCAAGGCAGTTGGTTAAGTTCGAATGCTGGATGAGTCTTCCTACCCGTGGACGGCGTTTCATGTCGATCACTTACCATCCGTTACATGTCCAGGATTTGAAATCAAAATATGTTGTTGTCAATGCTCACGACATCACAGAATTGAAGTTCGCAGAAGATGAACGCCAGCGCGTGTTCGATGTCTCCCTTGATATGTTGGCAGTCATTGCTTTTGACGGCAACTTTATCGAAGTGAATCCTGCGTGGGAAAGAACCCTGGGCTGGTCAGTTGATGATTTGAAAAACACCCCCTGGCTCAATTTAATTGTCAAAGATGATCAGGACAGTGCGACAACCGTCAATGAACGACTACTTCAAGGAGAAAGTGTCAGTGGCTTTGAAAGTCGCTGCCTCTGTAAAGATGGTTCTTTTCGCTGGTTATCGTGGAGTTCATTTCCAGACATGGAGCAACAGTTGATTTACACTGCGGTTCGTGACATCACCAGCCAACGCAGGATGGAGGATGAACTCCGTCAACTGGCGACGACCGACCCTCTTACCGGTGCGAGCAATCGACGTCATTTTATCGAACTGGCATCCTCAGAACTGAAACGTTGCAAACGCTATGGCTCCCCCATGGCTGTGGTTATGCTCGACATAGATCATTTCAAACGCGTCAATGATAACTATGGCCACAGTGTCGGTGATGAGACACTGAAAAGACTTGTTTCCTGCTGTCAGCAGGAACTAAGATCAAGTGACTTTTTCGGACGTCTGGGAGGAGAGGAATTTGCAGCGGTGCTGGTCGAAAGCAATAAAGAAACAGCAGTCCAGATATGCCATAGACTTCTGCAAGAAGTCGCTAAATTAAAAATTAAGGTCGGCGGTCAAACGGTCAGGTTTACAGTCAGCATTGGGCTGACTATGTATTCAGCAACAGATACGTCTATCGATCCTTTACTTAAACGGGCCGATGATGCTCTCTACAAAGCTAAAAATGCAGGTCGAAATCAGGTTATCTACCTTTAGCCTGAATCAGTGAATGGATTGACGAATCTATGCACAAGTCATTGCCACGCCTGAGCTCTCAAAAAATGACCGCCGAACCTTTGGGTGCGACTCACATTTTTTGAAAACTTATCCACGACAAGCACTTGCACCTATTTTCGCCACCCACTCACTGATTCAGGTTTAGTTTAAATCTGTTGTACCGATTTTGCCGCACAAATACTTCCTCATAATTTTATCAAAGGGGCTAAGACCATCCGACTCAGGCTTCTTCAATTGATCCAATGCCGCCTGTAATCTTTTGACCAATTCAGCATCCGTATCTTTATGTAGAGCGATATAGAGGTCTACCTCCTTCAAAGTATAAACAGTTTCATACTCGTTCGTATCAATGCCGAGCTTAGTCATCAGGTATTGAATGACCTGCAGATTAAAAGCAAAAAGATCGATGCGCCCGGTATCCAATTTTTTAATATTTGGTTCTGGAAAAATAAGGCGATCTAGGCGATCGACGTCAACACCTTTTGCAATCAGCAGTTGCTCCGGTGCACTTTCACGAACTGTCCCGATACTGTAAGCCGACAAATCGTCCGCTGAATCTATTTTGATATGACGATCTTTCTTTGCCACAACTCCCAAAGTAATCTTAATTAATGGACCCACCCATTGAAATTGTTCTTCCCGCTCCTCTGTTCTCGCCATACTAAACAAAGCAGTCCCTGCCTGCGTCTGAATATCGCGATAGGCCCTGGCCCAGGGATACACCTGGATCGCCCCCCCATCAATAGGATAATCGATCTGAACAAAAAGACTCCGGACGACATCTGCAGAGATCCCGATAACTTTACCGTTTTCAAGGTAATTAAATGGTGGGAGTTGCTCTGTCATTACTTTGAGGGGAGGATGCGCCCCGCTGCACACCGGAAAAAGAAATAATAAGACGAGAAGAAATATCAATCGGTTCATAAGCCCCTCCGCCAAGATCATAAGACCACTCTTATAAGTGTAGCAGTCGATCAACACCCGGCAAGAGCATAAAAGATTTTGCCATTTATTATCGGATCTTCTCCTGAGCAAAAACTGCGAACGAAAACGCCCCCTGCGATAGTATCAGCACAGTGACACTGAATTTCGCAGGGGGCGAAAAGGGATAGAGTGGGGGGGGGAATGGGACAATCCCTTCAATAATATTAATCGACCGTTGCCGCGACCGGAGTCAGTTTCCAGATATCTCTGTTATATTCCCGCATAGTCCGATCGGTTGAAAATTTCCCGCTTGCAGCCGTATTCAGGATACTCATACGGGCCCATTGTTCCTGATCTTGGTAGGCCCTGGCAACATCGCGTTGTGCTTCACAGTAGCTTGTAAAATCAGCAGCCACCAACCATGGATCATGGGGGTTACGAATTGCTGAAATAATCGGCTCAAAAATTCCAGCTTCAAATTGATTAAAATGCCCACTCTGAAGCAATTGCATAACGGCTTTCAGATCGGCATCAGCGTCAATAATCGCATCTGGATTGTAATGATGACGCTGCTCTTCCACTTGCTCTGCGGTCAACCCGAAAAGATAGAAATTGTCATCACCCACCTCTTCACGAATTTCAATATTGGCACCATCCAACGTCCCGATCGTCAATGCGCCATTCATCATAAACTTCATGTTGCCCGTGCCAGAAGCTTCTTTCCCAGCTGTCGAAATTTGTTCAGACAGATCCGCCCCAGGACAAATCACTTCCATTGCAGAGACACGGTAGTTAGGCAAGAAAGCAACTTTTAATAGATCTCCGACTTCAGGATCATTGTTCACCAGAGTCGCAACATTATTGATCAGTTTAATAATCAATTTTGCCATGGCATATCCGGGAGCAGCTTTACCACCAATCAAAATGGAACGTGGAGTCCAGTCAACAGTATCTCCGCGTTTGATACGATCATAAAGATGAATGACATGGAGGACATTGAGCAGTTGACGTTTATATTCATGAATCCTTTTGACCTGGATATCGAAAAGAGATTCAGGATTGAACTTTACACCACAATCCTTGCTGACGTACTCAGCGAGACGGAGCTTGTTCCGATATTTAACATCCCTCCATTGCTGACGAAAATGAGCATCCTCAACAAATGGTTTCAGACGGGTTAACTGATCAAGACGAGTGACCCAACTGTCTCCGATGCGACTATTGATTAACCCGGTCAAATCAGAGTTAGACTGAGCTAACCAGCGCCGTTGTGTCACACCATTGGTTTTATTATTGAACTTATGCGGCCACATTTCAAAGAAATCGCGGAACAATCCCTGCTGTAATAATTGTGAATGTAATGCCGCAACACCATTAACAGAAAAACTGCCAACAATAGCCAAATATGCCATCCGCACCTGAGGGTCTGGACCTTCTTCGATCAAGGACATACGCCGCTGTCGGTCCATATCACCAGGCCAACGCTGTGCAACCTGCTTAAGAAACCGGGCATTAATTTCAAAGATGATATCCATTAAACGGGGTAGAAGCTGCTGAAACATCCTTACTGGCCATTTTTCCAACGCCTCCGGCAACAGCGTGTGGTTGGTATAAGCCATAGTTTTCTGCGTAATGTCCCAAGCGTCATCCCAATCGAGACCACGGACATCCATCAGTTGGCGCATCAATTCTGCAACTGCGCAGCTCGGGTGCGTATCGTTGAGTTGGAAACAATTATAATCCGTGAAAGAACTGAGATCCGTCCCCTTAGTGACAATCCAGCGGTCCAGGACATCCTGAAGACTGGCAGAAGCTAAAAAGTATTGCTGCCGCAGACGCAGATCTTTACCATTTTCACTGGCGTCATTGGGATAGAGCACCATGGTAATTTTTTCAGCGTCGTTCTTAGCTGCGACGGAACCGGTATAATCTCCTGAATTAAATTCATCCAGATCAAATTCCTCGGTCGCGACAGCTTTCCACAAACGGAGAGTATTCACGGTCCCGTTCTGATATCCGGGGATGGGAATATCGTAGGGAATCGCATAGACATTATGGGTGTCAACCCAGCGCACCCTGCTGCGCCCCGAAGCATCAATATAAAATTCACTGCGGCCGCCAAACTTAATGCGTTGACGATATTCGGGGCGTTTAATTTCCCAACAATTATCGGTATCAAGCCAATGATCAGGTTCTTCTACCTGATAACCATCAGCAATCCGCTGACGAAACATACCATACTCATAACGAATACCGTACCCTTGAACGGGAAGCTGTAGAGTGGCACAACTATCGAGGAAACAGGCCGCTAACCGCCCTAAACCGCCATTACCGAGACCAGCATCGGGCTCGACCTCCTCCAGTTCCTCCATTTCAAGGCAGACGTCCGACAAGGCCTTCACCAACTCGGCTTCAATTCCCAAATTAAGAACAGCATTTCCAAGCGTCCGCCCCATCAGAAATTCAAGGGAGAGGTAGTAAGTCCGCTTACAATCACTATCGTCATATGCGTAACGGGTATTCCGCCAGCGTTCCATGACCCGATCACGCAAAGCCAAAGCGATCGCTTCATAAGCATAGTGGGTCAGTCGACAGTTGCGATCCCGCCCCAAGCAGTAGGTGTAATAATATCGAAAGTTATACTCAAGCGAAGTCGCATCCATCCCGAGAGGCTGGGCATCCGCTAAAGCTGAGCAACCACCATCATTGTTAAAACGCTTGAAATTCATATCTGTCATTTATCCTCTGATCTGGGGAGAACGATAACTCTTCCAATAAAATACCATGCGGATGTCCCAAACAACACTGCCAGACCAGATTTTCTCTCATAAATATTTCTTTTTAGTGAGCTTGAGCCCAATTTTCACCGAATCCAATATCAACCTTGAGTGGCAAGTCCAGCTCAACCGCGTGCTCCATTTCGTGACGGACCAACTCAGTGACCCTCTCTAATTCCTCTGCGGGGACTTCAAAAACCAATTCATCATGGACCTGTAACAACATTCGAGTCTGTAATTTCTCCTCCCGCAAAACCCGGTCAATGTTAATCATCGCAACCTTGATAATATCAGCGGCACTCCCTTGAATCGGATAGTTAATGGCATTGCGTTCTGCGTAGCTGCGTACGGCCCCATTTTTGCTGTTAATTTCTGGTATTGCGCAACGGCGGCCCAGGAATGTTGTCACATATTGAAATTCTTGAGCTTGACTCTTTTTCTCTTCCAGATAACTTAAAACAGCAGGGTAACGCTCAAAATACTGATCAATAAACGTCTGTGCTTCTGCTCGGCTGATCCCAAGGTCTTTACCAAGACTAAAGGCCCCCATTCCATAGAGCACTCCGAAATTGATCGTTTTTGCCTGCCGTCTCATTTCGTCGGTCACCAGCTCTGGAAACACATTGAAGATTTCACTCGCGGTTCTCTTATGAATATCCTCTCCAGCGACAAAACTCTCTTTCAGTGCTGTCACGTCAGCCATATGGGCCATAACCCGCAATTCCACCTGAGAATAGTCAGCAGAGAGCAAGGTCCAACCTTCTTGCGGTACAAAAGCTTCACGGATACGCCGACCCTCTGCAGTTCTAATCGGGATATTCTGAAGGTTAGGATCACTTGAAGAGAGACGCCCCGTAGCCGTAATCGCCTGATTAAACGAGGTATGAACCCGTCCCGTCTCGGGGTTGATCATTTTCGGTAAAGCATCGGCATAGGTATTTTTCAACTTACTCACGGAGCGATATTCAAGAATTTTAGCTGCAATTTCATGATCATCAGCGAGTGCAGTCAAGACATCAACATTCGTCGACCAACCAGTTTTAGTTTTTTTCCCCTTCGGCAAACCGAGTTTTTCAAATAAAACCTCTCCCAGCTGTTTCGGAGAATTAATATTAAATGGACCGCCTGCGACTTCATGGATTTGAGTTTCTAAGGCATTGAGCTGCTCTGTCAGCTGAGTCGATAGCTCTCCCAGAAAATCGGCATCGATACGGATCCCATTCCATTCCATCCGAGTTAAAACATCAACCAGAGGCATCTCAACTTGGCGCAGCAATTGTTCCAGATCCCCCGGCTCTAGTTCCGGTAACATTTTTTCAGCAAGTTGCCAGGTGATGTCGGCATCTTCAGCGGCATAGCCAGTCGCTTTTTCCACTTCAACTTCACTGAAACAAATTTGCTTTTTACCAGTTCCGGTCATTTCAGAATAGGGAATCATACTGTGATTCAAATGTTCACTCGCCAAAGAATCGAGGCCGTGAGACTTGGCCTCAGGATGGGTGACATAGGACAGAAGCATGGTATCCAGCTCAATACCTGCAAGCTCAATCCCGGCATGGCGCAAGACCAACGCATCATATTTAATATTCTGGCCAATTTTCTTGCAGTCAGTCCCCTCCAATAGAGGGCGTAGCTTTTCCAGAACCAATTCTTGAGATAACTGTTCCGGCACACCGAGGTAATGGTGGCCGACGGGAACGTACCAACCATGTCCAGCTTCCAGAGCAAAAGAAAGCCCGACCAGATTTGCCTGCACCGCAACCAAACTCGTTGTTTCAGTGTCTATAGCAAAACGCCCGGCCTGCTTCAAACGACCAATCATTTGATCCAGGTCATCAACACTGGTCACAGCCTGATAATTGGCAGTATCGGCCTTTTGAAGCGGCTGACGGGAAAAATCCTGATACAGTTTGTTAAATTCAAGCTTTTTAAACAGATCGGCCAAGACTTCCCGATCGGGTTCGACCAAAATCAACTCATCCTGCGTGACCTCAATATCGAGATCATAAATCAGATCTGCCAACTGACGCGACAGTCGTGCCTGGTCAGCAAAATTATGTAAGTTTTCCTGACGTTTCTTCCCTTTCACCTTATCAACATTATCCAGCAGGTTATCGATTGAACCAAACTCCTGAATCAATGTTGTCGCTGTTTTTTCACCAATCCCAGGAACGCCAGGAATATTGTCAGAGGTATCCCCAGCCAAGCCCAGGATCTCCAGAACCTGCTCTGGTGGGACACCAAAACGCTCGATAACTTCATCGCGGCGGCTCACTTTGCCTTTCATGGTGTCAAGCAGGCAGACTCGGTCGTCAACAATCTGCATCAGGTCTTTGTCACCTGTTACCACTGTCACATCCAGCCCTTCGGCTGAGTAGCGCCGAGCCAGAGTCGCAATAATATCGTCCGCCTCATAACCGTCTAGCTCCAGAGCAGGTAAATTAAACGCTCGAACGACATCCTTAATCCATGGTATCTGAGGGACTAAATCCTCTGGCATGGCAGAGCGATTTGCCTTATATTCGGGATAAAGTTCCTTCCGGAATGTCGGAGCTTTGGTATCGAAAATGACAGCCATCATATCTGGCTTTTCTTCCCGCAGCAGAGTCATCAGCATATTGGTGAAGCCGTAAACAGCATTGGTCGCTTCCCCTCTGGAGTTCGATAGATGACGAATCGCATAATATGCGCGGTAGATATAGGATGATCCATCGACCAGATAAATTTTTTGTTGTTTACTCACTATCTCAATCTGCCTTTCAAAAAAGCCTGAACACCAACGAGATGACCACAAATCAAGTGGTCGTAAATTTTCCAGCGAATTATTTCATAGATGAATCAATAAGCACAAGTCAGGATAAATAAACTGGACGAGTTATTATTTCATTGTCATGGAAATCTTGACAATCAAAGTCTGATATTATTATCTTCTTAAAGCCTGAAAAATGGCACACAATGTTCTGTCCAATAAGGCTCGCGAAGAAAACGAGTTAAATCAAATAATTGTTACGGGACATGAACCTCCTGATACCAGCATAAAACCAACGGTGGAGCCAACCATGCACGATAATTTTGAAGATCACGACGAATCGATTGAATACGAGATAGAGGTCGAAACTGACGCCGACGTCCATGCTATTCCAGATGACGGACTCGTTCTGGCCAGAGATATGCTGCCTTCATCCCTGCCAATTATCCCTTTACGACCTCGTCCAGCCTTCCCTGGCGTCATTATCCCTCTGACGGTCAATGGTGAAGCCCGGGTACAGACGATAAAGAAAGCCATGGAAAGCGAATCCCAAGCGATTGGTCTGGTCATGGTCAAAGAACTGGATGAAGAGGATTCAACAACCAACCTGCAGAAAGTTGGCGTTGCCGCAAAGATCCTTAAACTGATCCACACAGAAGAAGACAGCGCTCATGTCCTTGTTAACAGCCTTGAGCGCTTCAGCATTGAAGAGGTTCATGAAGTTGATGATGTCATTTATACCGACGTCAACTACTTCCTCAGCACGATTTATTCTGACAACCCCGAGCTGAAAGCCTATTCAATGGCGATCATCTCAACGCTTAAGGAGTTGGTTCAGATCAACCCACTCTACTCAGAAGAAATCAAACTGTTCCTCGGCCGAACCAGCATGGATGATCCCGCCAGGCTGACAGACTTTGCGGCAAACCTGACCAATGCAGATGGATTTGAACTTCAAGAAGTATTGGAAACGTTCGATATTCACCGTCGTATCGACAAAGTCCTGGTTCTTTTGAAAAAAGAGTTAGAAGTTTCACGACTTCAGACCAAAATTTCACAACAGATTGAAGAAAAGATTTCCAAGCAACAGCGCGAATTTTTCCTCAAGGAACAATTCAAAGCGATCAAAAAAGAGCTCGGACTGGAAAAAGAAGGAAAAGTTTCTGAAATAGAAAAGTTTCAGAAGCGCCTCAAAACTCTGACGCTCAATGATGAAGCGCAAAAGGCCGTTGACGAAGAAATTGAAAAGCTGCAACTGATCGATCCATCGTCGCCCGAATACAATGTCAGTCGTAATTACCTCGATTGGCTGACAGTTCTTCCTTGGGGGAAGCTCAGCAAAGATTCTTACGATCTTAAACGTTCCCGCCGGGTTCTTGATCGCGATCATTACGGGCTCGACGATGTCAAAGAACGGATTCTTGAGTTTATTGCCGTCGGCAAAATGAAAGGGGACATTTCAGGATCAATCCTCTGTCTGGTCGGCCCTCCCGGCGTAGGTAAAACATCTATTGGAAAGTCGATCGCCGATACACTCAAACGTAAATTCTACCGTTTTTCTGTTGGTGGCATGCGTGACGAGGCAGAAATCAAAGGTCATCGAAGAACCTACATCGGAGCTATGCCAGGAAAAGCGATTCAGGCGATGAAGAGCGCCGGAACATCAAACCCAGTCCTGATGCTCGATGAGATCGATAAGATTGGCGCTTCATTCCAAGGAGATCCTGCATCAGCGCTGCTAGAAGTTCTTGATCCAGAACAAAATGGCAGTTTCCGTGACCATTACCTCGATGTCCCGTTTGACCTCTCCAACGTGCTTTTTATTGCGACAGCGAACCAGCTCGACACGATCCCAGCCCCGTTGCTCGATCGCATGGAGGTCATCCACCTATCGGGTTATATTCTTGAGGAAAAGCTTGAAATTGCTCGGCGCTACCTCATCCCTAAGGCGTTAAAAAGTCATGGTATGACACGCTCACAGGTCAGTATCAACAAATCTGTTGTTGGCGATATTGTTGATCATTATGCCCGTGAAGCCGGGGTCCGTGGTCTGGAAAACAAAATCAAAAAGATCATGCGCAAAGCAGCGATGGAATTTGCAGAAGGACGTGAAGAAAAAGTTCACGTCATCAAACGTGACATTGAAAAATACCTTGGCAAACAAATTTTTGCAGAAGAGGAATTAATCAAAAATTCTCCAGGTGTCGTTACAGGGCTCGCGTGGACACGTATGGGTGGAGCAACACTTCAAATAGAAGCCACGGCAATGAAAAGCAAAGGGAAGGGTTTCAAACAAACGGGTCAACTTGGCAAAGTCATGGTTGAGAGTTCTGAAATTGCCTACTCCTATGTCATGGGTCACCTGAGTCAATATGATATTCCTGACGACTACTTTGATAGTCACTTTATTCATTTACACGTCCCCGCAGGAGCCACGCCTAAAGATGGCCCATCTGCTGGAATTACGATGACCACTGCCCTGCTGTCCATGATCATGGACAAGCCAGTGCGCAAAAAGCTCGGCATGACAGGTGAACTGTCCCTGACCGGTCGAGTTCTTCCGATTGGCGGCGTCAAAGAGAAAACCATTGCCGCCCGCAGAGCCGGGTTGACTACTTTGATTTTCCCCCAAGAGAATAAAAAGGATTACGAGGAACTCCCCGATTACCTGCAGGAAGGGATGAAGTTCACTTTGTTAAAGAATACCCCGATGTATTCAAACTGGCTTTTGATGAAAAATAAATGAAGTCCGAATCTGGTTCAGTACAGTTAAAACCGATTCCGGCTTTTCTTCTAATTTTTAAATTGACATTCTTAATTGATCAAGGAGCATAATGTGACACACGAAGAACTTAAAACAGCAGTACTGGGCCTTTCGATAGAAGATAAAAAAGCCTTTATTATCGAAGCCCTACCTGAACTCACTGGAGATGTCATTAAAGAGCCTGGCTTCATGATGCAACTCTTCCCGGTTTTACTGGGTATTCTCAAGGAAAGCGGAATGGATCTACAGCAACTAATTCAGCTCGCTACCATGATGGGCGGACAAGAACAACAGTCCTAAATATCTCCGCTCCTCCTTATAATGGAGGAGCGGAATAATATTCTATCGCTACTGATATGACATGTCAGCACGATCAGGCCAGTACAGCGAGAAGAAAGCCCATAAAACCTCGCACTAATCTCTGCAGCATAAATACACTTGACTCTTCGGAAAATG
>JDSF01000431.1_pt1 | contig 15262 bp, 18 predicted proteins | sample 199441 | NCBI WGS metagenome assembly JDSF01 (sample SAMN02592751, study PRJNA231836) | bioreactor metagenome | isolation source: continuous culture bioreactor denitrification-DNRA | place: Germany: Bremen
CTCTTCTTGTCTCCTATTTTAATACGATGGATAGGCTGGAGCGGAAGATTGTCTCTCTTGAGAGAAATGTTTCTGAAGCAACTCAGATGCGTGAGCAGATTTTACGTTTAAGGGGACAACTAGCCACAGCCGGACAGCTACGGAAGGGGGGAGGCCGCTTTTCTCACAGGTGGAAAGCTTGACTGAGCAGACGGGCGTCCGTGAGCAATTACTTTCGATGCGTCCACAGCCTGCCACTGTCCAAGGTGATTTTCGTCAGCAGTTGGTTGAAATCCGATTGGAGAGTATTTCTTTGGCACAGTTAGTCAAACTGCTTCATGCCGTCGAGTACCGTAGCGGTGGTGTTCAGGTTAAATCTATGCGGGTTAAACCACGCTTTGAAGATCGATCCGCACTGGATGTCAACATGGTTTTGATGTCACTGGAGAAACCATGAATAAAAAATTTGCTTCACTTTTCAGTTTTCGGAAGCTGGCTGGTAATCGCCGACTCTTTCTTCTCTGCCTGATCCTTTTTTGCTTTAGTGCGATCCTCTCTTTCGGTTGGTTCTTTCCCGCGGACGTCGTGCAGCGGCGGTTGGTGCAAGAGGTTGTCAAGGAAACAGGCCTGAAAATTCAGGGCTACAATGCGTCGATGCTCTTTCCACTTGGAATTGAACTTGATGTATATATAAAGCCAGAGATTGAGCCCTTAGCAGATATCGAGTTGATGGCGTTAAACATTACTCCAAGTTGGGGGTCTTTGGTGACTGATGATCCTGCTGTTTATCTTGATGGACAACTTGCACAGGGAGATGTCAACGTTCTGGCGGGACAGAGTGGCTTGGTTGAACTGAAGCTTCAGAATATCAACATTTTAGAATTGCAAAACCCCGCAAACGATTACATGGTTGCCGGTGCTCTGAATGGCCAAGTGGAAGCGGAAAATTTGAACGCTGATTTCAATGGTCAGGGGGGATTCTTTGCGGAGCTTAAACAGACACAGGTCACCGGTTTGCAAAAAATTGGATTACCGTCAAAAGTCGATTTTGGAAATGTTCAGATAGCTGGAAAATTTAATCAGAGGCGAGTCAGCTTTGAGCGTATAATAGCTGCCGAAGGGGTGATGGAACTAAGCGGTGGTGGAACCCTATTGGTTGGGGAAACGCCCGATCAAACCCGATTGAATCTCAATGTTCGCTTGCATCCGACTCACGGCACACCTGAAAGCTTTCGTAGTCTGATTAAGTTGACAGGAGTACGCCCCACAGCTGATGGAAGCTACTTATTACGCATCGGTGGAACATTGGCAAAGCCTGTTATCCGTTAGGGCTGTATATTTTTTTATCTGGTTATCTACTTCGCTCAACCTGGCTACAAGCGTAACTGACAGCCCATTTTCAGGGATGGGCTACCAGCACACGCTATCAACGGTTAGTGGAGTCAACTGGATAACCAGATTTTTTTATTCTGAATGGCCCTACCAGTACCAGGGTGACATGACAGACTGATACCGTCCGATAGCGAATGTGATCCTGCCGTAAGCAGTGATAATATGATCTTTTTATCGACTGACAACTGTCAGATGACAGGAGGGCGTCAGCCTCCTCCCGCGGGTTCATTGCAGCCACAATCTGAACTATCATTTTTTCTGAATGGCAGATAAAGCCAGACTAAAAGACCCACCAGGACAACGGCCGATAAAAAGTAGATGATCGAATCAGAATTATGATCTGCTGGATTGACCCAGGTCATGACATCAATACCCAGCCACATATAGAGTCTATTGACCAACCAACCGAAGGTCAGTGACGAGACTGCGATGACACTCACGTAAATGACCGTCGCTGTTCTCCCAAGATGCTTTGCAATGACTGTCATTGTCGCAGCGTTGGTTGCTGGCCCTGCCAAAAGAAAAACAAGTGCAGCTCCTGGTGAGAGGCCCTTTAAGACCATTGCGGCAGCAATGGGGGTTGATGCACTGGCACAAATATAAAGTGGAATGCCAACAACGAGCATGATCAACAGTGAGCTGAATTCCCCACCCAGGTACTTTTCAAAAAAACCATCAGGAACAAAGTAAGAAATAGTCCCCGCAATGATAATACCAACAATCAGCCACTTACCAATATCTTTGAGTAAATCTGTAAAGGCGTAAGTCAGTGAATCTTTAAGGCGAATGAGAAGCGGTTCTCTTTTGTGGTTGTTGTCTGACTGTTCAACTGTACGCTTACAAGCTTCACTATTTACGGCAATATTCGGTGTTTGTTTATCGGGAATAAAGTTGATAAATATTCCGGTCACAACAGCAGTAAAAAAAGCTGAGACTGGACGGATAATTGTCATGATGGGGTCAAGAAGGGCCCAAGTGATAGCAATTGAATCAACACCCGTTTCTGGCACAGAGACGAGAAATGAAGCCGTTGCGCCTTTACTCGCACCCTGTTTACGTAAGCCAATCGCAACTGGGATAACACCACATGAACAGAGAGGCAGGGGGATCCCAAAGAGAGATGCTTTCAGAACCGAACTGGTCCCGTTTTGCCCTAAATGCCTGGCGACAAAGTCATCAGGGATCATTGCTTTAAGAACACCTGCAGCAAAAAACCAAAGAGGACAAAGGGGGCAGCCTCTTTCAGGATGTCCCAACATTCAAGTAAAATTCCTAAAATAAAGTTATTCATAATGGTTTGAACTCCAAATAAAACTCAATGAGACGATGTCTCAACATTCCTGAACATGCTTGATTGTCAGGGTCAGAAGCTGACGGACATGGTTGTCTGCGAGTGAATAATAGGCCATCTTTCCTTCTTTGCGAAAGCGAACGAGGCCTTTTGCTCTGAGCAGTCTGAGTTGGTGCGAGACTGCAGACGATGACGCTTCAAGAATAGCTGCGAGATCACAGACACAGAGTTCCGTTGTGTTTAGAGCCTGTAAAATACGGATTCGCGACAGATCTCCAAGCATACTGAAGAGTTCAGCTGCTTCTGATAATGTCGATGTTTCAGGCATCGCTTCTTGGGCCAGGGCAACTGTGTCCTGGTGGATGCAGTTTGTTTGGCATGTATCGACTGTCATGTTATATCCTTATGTGAATATGTATTCATATGTTCAATTCTGTTCTTTTGTTATTTAAAAGTCAAATCAATTTCGAAATGAGCCGATTGAGTATCAATCTATGTTTTTCAGGGAAGCTTGATGCAGGAGGCTGAAGAAGAGGAACAGAAGCGTGTTTTGGGGCTTAATGGCTGGCAGTTATCTTCAGGGGGATTGTTGCAAAAAAGCTCCCCCTTAAAGTTGGACATTATCTGGGCTGATTTAATCAGGGTCACGGATAAAGCGATATCCACGACCACGAACCGTGCGAAAAAATTGGGGTTTGGCGGGATCCGTTTCAAAGTACTTCCGTAGTCTGACAACAAAGTTGTCGAGGGTTCTGGTTTCAGTTTTTGGCGACATGTCCCAAACCTTTTTTAGTAGTTCTCCACGAGATAGAACCTTGCCCTCATGCTCGAAAAATAGTTTCAGCATTTTGATTTCAAGCTCTGTCAGTTGAATCGTTCCCTGATTTGTCTCGGCCAGGTGAGACTCAAGATCAATCCTATTATGACCAAATTGGTAGGTTCGATATTGTTGCATCTTTTCCTGCCAGTTAGAGCGGCGTAGTAATCCTGCGACACGGAGTAAAAACTCTTTTAAGTTGAACGGTTTTGTCAGGTAGTCGTCCGCACCGGTACTGAGCCCATTGATGCGATCTTGGTCTGTACCCCGAGCCGTCAGCATCAGCACAGGCATTTCATTGCCTGCTGCCCGCATCCGTTCACAAACTTCAAGCCCGTCAATTCCCGGTAGCATCAGATCGAGGATTAATAGCGCAAACGGTTTCTGGTTAAGTTCTTCGAGAGCTTCTTCGCCACTGATAACATGGGTTACTTGGTAGCCCTCTTCGACAAGGTTGAAGACCAGTCCCTGAGCAATATGAGGTTCGTCCTCCACGAGTAATAGTGGAATTTGTTCAGTCATTACTTTGCTCCTCTGAGGCCAAAGGGAGGGTTATGTGGAAATTGGTCCCCAATCCACTACCGGGACTGTCAGCCCAGACTTTTCCGCCATGGAGACGGACAACATTGCGCACAATAAACAGTCCTAAGCCGCTGCCACGAATTGTTTTTCCTGTGTGTTTGATACGATAAAACATACGGAAAACTTTCTTCTGGTAGCGCTGTGGAATCCCATGTCCTTTGTCACTGAAAGTCAGGTGAGCCATGCTCCCGTCCCGTTTCAGGGTGATTTTGATTTTGGGAGCCCCGTCCACATAGAGCAATGAGTTTTCCAATAGGTTACGTAGGACCGATTCCAACGATTCCGATTCAAAGCGGACGATCAAGTTGGGAGTAATATCCCAATAAAGGGATCCCTGTTCTGGAAAATTGTCCAATTCTTGAGTCAAATATTCATCGATATATGCGGACAGATTGCCCGTTTGAAGATTCAGTTTTGCCCCCTTGTGCTCGACCCGACCCGCAGTCAATAGATTGTTGATCAGGCCATGCAACCGGACACTGTCCCCTTGCATCATAGTGACAAATTTTTGGAGCTGTTCCGGGGTTGGTTGGCGCATCTGTATGGTTTCCAGATGGAGCTGGATTGATGCCAGAGGGGATTTTAATTCATGGGTCACTTGATTGATAAAGTGACGTTGAGCTTTATAGAGTGACGCCTGCCGGCGCCAGTAAAGAAAGATAACGTAGATCCCGATCAGGATTGCGACCAGTAGAAGAATTCCTTCAGTCAGAATCAACCAGTCAGCATTTCCAGGAAGCCATTCACTTTGATAGCGGGCAGCGAGCTCTTTAAATTGCTGATGGCGGCCGAGGAACCAGTAAATCCAGAATACCAGAACCAGAAGCCACAAAATCTGGATACTGATGAATGTAATAAAGGGGTGAAAGAGTTTTTTGAATAGTTTCATATCTTTTTAATTACCACTGGTTGAGTTGTTCAGCAAGTCTGTTTGTTTCTTTTATCGGCCAATTTGTGGATTGGGACAGCTGTTGAGATCGGTGAATATCTAAAGGGAACTGATCTGTCTGTGCCCTCTCCCAGTGCACTGAACTTACTGTTATTACAGCTTTTACATAAGTATTACATTTCCCTTGGAGGCTGGCTGATATGATCAGTCACCAAATTTACAGGAGATTTTATGCTTGAAGGATTAACAATTGGACGGCACAGTGTTTCTCTTCCCGTAATTCAGGGTGGGATGGGCGTGCGGATTTCAGGACATCGTCTTGCTGGACATGTTGCATTAAATGGTGGTGTCGGAATTGTTGCTACCGCCGGTTTGGCGCTGGGTAGTAACGGATTTGATGGCAGCAATTTTTTGACCGAAGACCGTATCGCATTGACAGATGAGTTACGCAAAGCCTATGAGATTGCCCCCGACGGGATTATCGGGGTGAACTGCATGGTTGCTGTCAGTAATTACGATGAGGTTGTTAAGACCGCCTGCGAGGGTGGAGCTAAAATAATTATCAGTGGTGCTGGATTGCCAATGAACTTACCAGGGCTGACAGCTGATTTTCCCGAAGTGGCTCTGGTCCCGATTGTTTCATCAGTCAAGGCTGCTGAACTGATAGCCCGCAAGTGCACAAAGCTTACAAACGTCTTCCCGATGCGATTGTTGTCGAAGACCCGGATACCGCAGGCGGCCATCTCGGTGAAAAAATGGAACGGATCGGATCGGGCGATTATGATCAGTATGCAACAGTGCGTGGTGTGAAAAACTATTTTCAGGAAAAATGGAATTTACAGATTCCTATCATCGCCGCAGGCGGTGTTTGGGATCGTGCCGATTTGCAGTATGCATTGGCCAACGGTGCCGATGGCGTTCAGATGGGAAGCCGTTTTGTCGTCACTGAAGAATGTGATGCAGACGATGCATTTAAACAGGCCTACCTCAACTGTACCAAGGACGATATCGGGTTGATTATGAGTCCAGCAGGGCTACCTGGACGTGCTCTGAATAAGAATATTGAGCAGGTACGTCAGCGTGATCTTGACCATGATGTTTACTGTCCTTTGAACTGTTTAAAAAATGTGCATACAGAACTAATCGCGAGCGATTCTGTATTGTCCATGCTCTGGAGCGGTCACGTAAGGGGGATATGGATACAGGGCTGATCTTCTGTGGGACTAACGCTTGGAAAGCAGACAGGATCACGACAGTGAAGGATATTTTTGAAGAGCTGTTTCCTGAAGCAGAACGAGCTGTCAGTTAAGTTGATTGAAAAATAAAGAAAAGAAGCCGGGTTACTCATTGATGTGACCCGGCTTTTATATTGTCTGATATTAAAAGAATCTTTTTAAAGAATAGACTTTAGATCACCCATAAACTCTTTTTGAGCTGATTCGTCATCGATTTCACCGAGCAGGCTTTCCGCTAACTCAGTCAGGCGATCTTTTGTCGGTGCTCCTGTCCCGAGCCATTTTTCGACTTCATCTTCAAGTGTCATCGTAGCAATAGGGCCAATGCATTTTGCTAATGCCCTCCGTATCGTGCTCATTTCATCTGCCATGAGGCTGTTGATGACACGTTCGACATTCAGCGGTTCTTGTGAGGTTGCTTCCGGTTCCGCTAGAGGGGCAGTAGGAGCCACTTGTGTCTCCCCTACTGGTTCTGATTCTATTGCTTGTGTTTTTTCGCACTCCTTAATCAGGCTGACTAGATCGGAGGCGAGAACAGTGATCGACATATTCACCAAATGCACGTTGGCGTCCGGGTCGCAGATGACGACCAGCGATGATGCATCACAGAGGCGTTTGACCAATATTAAGGCTTCATCATATTGAATATCATAGGAATTGACATCCAGTTTGACCGTTTCATTGAGCTTGAAAATACGATGAAGAATGCTGGCGATACGTTTTTGAATGTCTGGATTGAATACTTTTGGCAGGTTCGAAGCAAGGATGCCACGCTCAGCGACATAGACGCATGACCCCATAACCCCTGGTGATGTTGTGATTTCTTCCAGCAAATTCTGCATAGTAACCTCTTAAAAAGTTATTTGTGCAACCAGCGGGTTGAGCTTATCCAAAATAGGTGCCGGTGATGACTGAGAATTTAAATCAAGACCGACAATAATATTTTCGTTAAGCATAATCAATATCTTATCTTTGGATGTCTGCTCCATGATTAAATGATAGGGGCCACTGAAACCAAGATAAGGCTTAATTTGCTCAGAGGTTAAAGCAGCATAGGCAATATAGTTCCCTAGAGCCTTACACTGATCTCCCTTCTGATGAAGAATCCTCCCATCTCTCGTTGTAATGACCATTTCTCTTATATTGGGTATTTCGTCAATTGTGTCGGTTAACTTTTGTATTGTGGACATCTCGTCGTCCTTAAAAGTTGGTTTAGTCTATTGCCTCAATCGTTTAAATTCAACGCGTCTGTTCAGAGATCGATGCTTCGCCGAATCGTTTGGTGATGCTGGCCGTGTGTCACCATAATAGGTCACAACAAGATTTTTCTGATTGATCGAAAAATTCTCAATCAGGTAATCGCGAACATGTTCTGAACGTTCTTTTGAAAGCTGTAGATTAGCTTCTGGAGTGCCTGAGTTATCTGTATGTCCAGATATCTCAAAGACCTTATCTTTGAGAGCTGAACTTTCCAGGGCCTTTCCAACAATAGAGAGTTGTGTGATTGCCTCATTGGTCAATTTGGCAGAGGAAATATAAAAATGGACTTGCATCCTGAGAAGAGGTCCATCGAGAGCACCTTCCGTTGTCTCCTGCTTTTTACTTTCTTCCATGACCCGAATGAATTCCTCCGGAGTGATACTGTCTCCTGAGACTGCTTTGTGTTTGATTTGAGCTAATTCTAGGGACGCTTTTGCTCTCTTGTTGGATGGCTTCAGTTCAAGACCGGTTAGATAGGCACGAATGCTGATTCTGCGTGCCCCAATACCATATAAATATCACCCATACCGAAATAGGCTTTAGAGTAGTTTTTATCGATTTCCGTTGCTTTAAGATAGTTAGATAGAGCTTTGTCGTATTTTCTAAGACGCTCAGCGGTATATGCACACATGTAATGAACTTCAGCGTCTTGTGGACATGTTTTTAGGGCACTGTTAAGCAGTTTGCGTTTTTTCAGCAGGTTACGTTCTTTTTTTATCTGTTTTTTGATGTTATCACAGTCCGCCGCTGTGACCAGCGACGGAACCGTGAAGCAGAACAGAATAGACACAATAACGAGCCACCAGAAAGTTTTTTTTCATGGCGGAATCTCCTGACTGTTAACTACGTTTTTTTAATAGTTTTGAAAGGCTGATACGCAGTCGTTCGATTGAATGAGACAGCTCTCCTATTTCATCTTTTGACTTGCCAATAATTGGTTCATCAAGATTCTCACCCAAACTGAAACTTTCTGTCCGCTCAGCAAGTTTGACAATTGGAAGTACGACGACATTGTCAAGGAATATCCAGATGGCCAGCAGCATGAGAAAAATTCCGACGGCACTACTGATCATCAGGATGATGGAGAACCTCAGGGCTGAAGCCATGGCCTCTGCTGTTGGGATGTAGATCATAAAAGCCGCTACTGTGTCTTTCATTTTCCAATTGTAGCCGTTTTCATCGCCGTAAATTTCAATTTGATCTTTGGGGGCGTCAGCCGGGTCACCGTGGCAGGTCAGGCAGCCCTTCTTTTCAACCGTGACAGGTTGTGAAAAATAGAAAACATCTTGACCGTCTTTTTCTATCTGGCCCTCCAATTTTTTAAGAGAGGGATCCTGACGGAATTGGGCAATCATGTTTTTCTCTTGCTGATCTGCTTTATTATAGGGGTTGAGAGGATCAATTGTGGCTTGTTTAAAGATATATCCGGGGTATTTCTTTTGAAAAAGTTCAAAGGTTCCACGCGCTGAGACAAAACCGGACATCAATTCAGGGTAAAAGCGATCAGCCTCAATCAATTCTTTGACCAGAGGTTTCTGAACTTCCTTCATATAAGCTTTTGTCGCCATGGCGTAATTCAAGATGATATTACTTTTTATTCTTGCTTCATCCAGTGCATTGTTGACACTCATTCTGTAACTTGTTGCGCCGATAATGGCGATAGTGACCAAGCCAAGAATGCCCATAACGAGAATTGATCTCATGCGGATGCCCATCAATGTACTCCCTTCAACTCATGCGGTTACTGTTTAATAGAGTGAAAGCACTGATTGTTTCAGTGCTCTAGTCAGCTGAGATTGAGACAACAAGTAATGAAATATAATACTCAATATGTAATTAGTTAAGATTAATATGTGATATTTCATTTGTCAAGCGTAATGTCTTGTTGTTTGTCCCTATAATCTGAATCGCAAAGAGTACTCATCTGTTGTTTGAATCAGATGTGTACTTATGACCTTCTGAGATTATTCAATCGCCTATTTATATTATTTTCTGTATAATCCATCCGATTTTTATTATCTATTTTGGAGATATGAATGCGGCAATTTATGAAACATCTGTTCAGATGCACCTTGGTCGTGGTTTGTCTTTTGCACCTGTTTAATATCTGTGCTGTGGCTGGCGAGAAAGAGGAGCGGATTCGTCTGCTTCAAGAAAAAATGAAAGCACTTCAAGCTCAGCTGGAAATCGTACAAGAGGCCAAGTTGCGAGAACAACCTCCGACCGAAATTCCATGGCAGCCAATTCAAAATCTTGGTGATGAGCGTCCTGCTTATGCTCAATATGTTTATCTGTTGGGGTCCCAGGTCGCTCATGATGATCTGGATAGTATGCTCCAGCAAATGTACTATCTGGCATCACAGGATAAGATGGCGCAAAGAGGGGCTCTCTTTGTCGTGCCGGCATTACCCTTAGCTCCTGGTGAGCTGATGAATATCGATACCTACAGCCGCGAATTGGCTGTTCAACTGTTAGCTGAGATTGGTGTCCCATCTTCTATTGAAGGTGGAATTCTTGTCGCTGACAAACCTTTGCACCGCTTGAGTTCAGATGATCGTGAACTTTTGTTTGTGGATCTTTCCGGTTGTGACCAGATATTGCGGGCGCGGGTGTTTGAATTGCTTCTGTCTCAATCGATGTTTGTTCCCGATGGAACCCTCCATGGTTATCTGTGGGAGTTAATAAAAAATGCATCACCTCAGGCATTCAACCTGTATTGGCAGGGAGATCTGGCCTGGTTGTCGGTTGATCATTAAACAAGTAATATAGTCGTGAATTCTTGAATCGATGCTAAGCCTTGTAGTAGTCTTGTTGGATACGGAGCTTACATATCTACTAACCGTCAGGAGTTACAATGAGTTCTGAACAGGAAAAGTATATCCCCAAATGGATAGCTTGGGAGAGTACCCAGCGGTGTAATCTCAGCTGCGTCCATTGTCGCTGTTCGTCTGATATGGATGCCGCAGTCGGGGATTTTAACACTGAAGAAGCTTACAAGTTGATCGACGATATCTGCGAAGTCAGTAAGCCGGTTATGGTTCTTTCCGGTGGTGAGCCTTTGATGCGTCCAGATATCTTTGATATCGCCAAATACGGGACCAGCAAGGGGTTGCGCATGTGCATGGCGACCAATGGAACCCTGATTACTGACGAAGTCTGTGCCAAAATGATTGAGGCTGATATCAAAATGGTCTCTCTCTCTTTAGATGGTTCAACCGCTGAAATCCATGATGACTTTCGAGCGTGCGAAGGTGCTTACGAAGGGACATTACGTGGAGCTGAAACGCTTAAACGTAACGGGATCAAATTCCTGGTGAATTCCTCTTTCACTAAGCGTAACCAGCATGATATTGCCGGAACCTTCAAGCTCGCTAAAAGTATTGGGGCCACAGCCTGGTATATGTTCATGATTGTGCCGACAGGTCGTGGTGAAGAGATCATGAATGAGCTGGTGTCAAAGGATGATTATGAAGAGATTCTGTCCTGGCACTATGAGCAGGAAAAGAACGAAGATGATATTCTCATGCGTCCAACCTGTGCACCACACTATTATCGAATTGTTCCGCAGATGGCTAAAGCTGAAGGGGTTGACTTTAAACGTCGCAGCCTGACCTTTTCGACCGGAGGGGGCAAAGGATGTATTGCTGCCCAGACGATTTGCCTGATCGATTGTTTTGGTAATCTCAAACCTTGCTCTTACTTCCATTCATCAGTCGGTAATGTGAAGCAGGTGAGCTTTAAAGATCTCTGGTATAACTCCAAGGTCTTTAATGATTTGCGTGATTTCAGCAAATATAAAGGGAAGTGCGGCGAGTGTGAATTTATCAATGTTTGCGGTGGTTGCCGTGCTCGCGCCGATGCTGTCTATGGCGACTATATGGCCGAAGAACCCTTCTGTAACTACATTCCGCAACGCACCTTGAAACGGATGGAAAAGAGGCAGAAGAAAACGCAGCGAAAGATTAAACATTGCAGGGGCACTGCTTGCCGTGCCCTTCATATATCTGAGATGACAGGGCGCTGCAAGCGGCGTCCCTAGCGATGGAATTTATTAGGAGGCCGTTTAAAATGACCGAATACAATTTTCTCAAAGCCTGTTGGTGCCAGCCTGTTGATCGTGTTCCTGTCTGGCTGATGCGCCAGGCCGGACGTTACCTGCAATGCTACAAAGACGTTCGCGCCAAAGGGGGCGGTACTTTCCTTGATCTGTGTAAAGACCCAGCCCGTGCAGCTGAAGTCACCATCCAGCCAATCGATATCCTCGATGCTGACGCTGCAATTTTGTTTTCCGATATTTTAACTCCGATCGAGCCGATGGGTATGTCCCTCGACTTTGTCCCTGGCCCGGTCTTCGAGGAGCCGATCCGCACTGCTGCTGATGTTGACGCATTGGTCGTTCCTGATGATATGGCAGAAGCCGTTTCCTATGTTCCCGAAATCATCAAGCGCCTGCGTGTTGCTTTCGAAGGACGTGTTCCGCTGATTGGCTTCGGTGGAGCACCGTTCACATTGGCCTGCTACATGGTTGAGGGGAAGGGGAGTAAAGATTTTGCCAGCCTCAAGCAGATGATGTACTCCGATTTTCCACTTTATGATGCCCTGATGAAAAAAGTCACTGAAATGGATCGGCGCTACCTGAATATGCAGATTGAAGCTGGTGCTCAGGCGATTCAAATCTTTGATACCTGGGGGGGGCTCCTTGCTCCACATGATTTTGAGCGTTATATCCTGCCTTATGTTAAGACTCTGATTGATGGCCTTAAGCGTGACGGAATTCCAATTATCTACTTCGTTAAAAATGGTGGAACCATGCTTGATCTGGTCAAAGAAGCTGGCGCGGATGTGTTAGGCCTCGACTGGCATGTCAACCTCGGCAAGGCTCGCGATATATTAGGTCCTGATATTGCTGTCCAGGGTAATCTTGACCCGACCGTACTCTATGCACCAAAGGATCACATCGAAAGAGAAGTTCAACGAATTCTCAATGAAAACGATGATCGCCCTGGCTTTATTTTCAACCTAGGCCACGGAATTCTACCAACAGTGCCGCCGGAAAATGCAGTTCATATGGTCGAATGTGTTCATCGGTTAAGTCAGAAATAACAAACAGAATAGATATCTACAAGGGGCCAGAAAAGATTCTGGCCCCTTTTCACTTTTCGGAAACAGCTTATGCCAGATACCAGACCAACAGCATTGATTCTGCTCAATATGGGCGGACCTGACTCTCTTGAGGCCGTTGAGCCCTTTCTTTACAATCTTTTTTGTGATCGCGAATTGATTCAGCTTCCTGCCGGGGCTTTGTTGCAGAAGCCTTTTGCCAAGGTGATCTCTCATTTCAGGTCTAAAAAAGTTGTTGAGAATTACCGTACAATCGGAGGCAAATCCCCTCTGCTTGAGTGGACACAAAAACAGGCAGCAGGAATTGCTAAGAGATTGGGAGAGCGCTTCAAGCCCTACGTAATCATGCGCTACTGGCACCCACGGGCTGAAGATGTCTTAAGTGAAATTAAGGCGGCAGGTATTGATACGGCTGTCGTTGTTTCCATGTATCCCCACTACACTGGCGCTACAACTGGGAGCAGTGTTAATGATTTTAAGCGAGCTGTCGCCAAAGTTCACCCTGAGCTTGAATATCAACTGATTAAAGAGTGGTTTGACTGGTCAGGCTATCTGGATGCCCTGGCAAATCGTGTTACGGAAGGTCTCGAAACCTTCCATGATCTGATGCGTGACGAAGTCCAAATTGTTTTCTCAGCCCATGCCCTGCCACAGAAGTTTATCGACCGGGGTGATCCCTACCAGGAACAGGTTGAAGCAACGGCTTTAGAGGTGATGCAGCGTGTCGGCCATAATGACTGGACAATTGCTTATCAGAGTCGCAGCGGGCCGGTTAAATGGATGGAGCCGGGAACGGACGAGGTGCTGAACGATCTTGCCGAAGCTGGACATCGAGCAGTATTGATGGTTCCTGTCTCTTTCGTCTCAGACCACATTGAAACGCTGGACGAGATTGATGTTGAATACCGACACCTGGCAACGTCACAGGGGATCGTTAATTTCTGTCGGGCACCATCACTGAATGATCATAATGATTTTCTCGATGCCATGGCTAATCTGGTCAGGGAACATGAACGTATATGAAAAAGTGTCGACTCTGCCAGCAGGAATTTGATCCAGACATGGAACTGACAGATCCAGCTCAACTCGCTGGTCAACATCTGGCCCGTGAAGACTATGGTGATGATGGCGAGCTCTGTCCGGACTGTTTGGCCAGTCGTGGGCGATTGGCTATGATGTATCGTACCGATTGCTTCGATTGAGAGTTGATGTCAGGCCGATGGTTCTGATTGTTCCACACTATATTTATGATCCAAGTGGAGGGTATTGATCTCATGTCCCTCCTCATACCTTTTAGCAATTTCACGGAACTCATTTTTTAGTGCAATGAAAGCTGCAATGACCGTTGGATCAAAGTGTTTCCCGATGTCATCCAGAATAATATTTTCAGCCTCTTCAAAGGGAAGGGGCTCTTTGTAGCAACGTCGGGTAATCAGGGCATCATAGACATCAGCCAGTGCCATCATACGTCCTTCCAGAGGAATTTCTTCCCCTTTTAGACCTAATGGGTAGCCTGTCCCATCCCACTTTTCATGGTGACTGTAGGCGATATTCGATGCGATCGTCAGGAATTCATTGGTTTTATTGTAACTGTTTATCGCGTTTTCAATGACTGATCGGCCAATTTCAACGTGGCTCTGCATGATTTCCATCTCTTGCTCATTCAAGCGCCCGGGTTTTTGTAATATGACGTCGGGAATACCGACCTTGCCGATGTCATGGAGCGGTGCTGCCCGGTAGAGGAGATCGAGTATGTGATGAGACAGGTATTTTTTGTGCGGGGTGTTCTGGCGTAGATATTTAGCGAGTAGTCTGATGTATTCTTTGGTCCTGATAATGTGTGCTCCAGTCTCAACATCGCGGCTCTCAGCGACCATTGTCATACTGTCGATGGTTGCTGAATGAGCTTCTCCCAGATCTTCTAGAAATCGCTTGCGCTCAACGTAGTGGAGCATTGCAAAAAAGAGCGAGATGAAGAAAAAAAGAAAAGAAAATGGTGTCAGAAAGTATCCAAGTGATAGATAGACTCCATTTTGTAGCTGGATCCAGGTTATCACGATGGCAGAAAGTGATGTCCCTAAATAGACCAACCAGGAAGTCAGATAGTGGCGCTGAAAGACCAACCAGACAATGCTCAGAGAGCAGAAGAATGATAGGATCAGCGCGCCTGTTTTTGAAACTTCAAGCTGATAGAGATTCTTCCCGTGCATGACATTTTCGAGGAGGGCTGCATGGACATAGACTCCGGGGATGATATTGCCACGTGCGGTCATATACTGATCATAGAGGCCCGCAGCCGTCGCCCCAATGAGGACCAGCTTTCCACTGAAGAGTGATTCCGGGACTTCGCCATTAATGACATCAGCCATCGATACCTGTGTAAACTCTTCGCGCGGATAGAGCGAATTCAGGACCTCTCCATGTCGGTTGAAGAGTATCTTTTTGTCTGCAAAGGTGATATCTGCCGGAGACCACTGGTCCTCTGGTGGATGAATTTTCAATGTCGGATCAATTTGGCGCAACATGGTGACGGCAAGACTCGGCGCTGCTTGACCCCGAAAATCCATCACTAATGGCTGGCGTCTGAAAATACCATCATTATCGACAGCAGCATTGATGTAACCAAAACCCTGGGCAGCTTGTTGCAATAACTCGGTGTTAAATAGTATTTTTCCTATTTTCGCGAGATAGAGGTT
>JDSF01000432.1_pt1 | contig 15145 bp, 15 predicted proteins | sample 199441 | NCBI WGS metagenome assembly JDSF01 (sample SAMN02592751, study PRJNA231836) | bioreactor metagenome | isolation source: continuous culture bioreactor denitrification-DNRA | place: Germany: Bremen
AATGATTGATAGAGATAGTCAGGGTGTTGGCCAGCGACCCGCGGAAAGCTTCCTCGTCCTCTCCCCTCAGAACCATGACAACCCTTACAGGATTTGACCAGCCCAGCATCTTCATGTGCTACAGAAGCATGCGGAGTATTACCCCAAGGTTGGCTGGCAAACAGGGCTGCTAACTGTTTTTGTTCAACGGCTGTGTAGCCCTTGGACAAGTTTCTCATCACATCACCAGGACGTTTATCAGCAGAAAAATCGGTTAAACAAACGCTTAGATACTTTTCAACCTGACCACCAATGATTGGAATTATTCGACCCGGTGAAGCGCCTGAAGTGCCGTGACAACCAGCACAGGTTTTACCTAAACGCGCTCCCTCTAAAATTGAATCATTATTGGCATAAGTAAGGCTGGTCCCAATTCCAAAAGAAACAAACAGCAAGAGATAAAAAAACATTCTAGTCAGCATAAATCCTCCCCTAAATGGTTAACAGATGCAACCCAGCAATTAACTGACAAAAAATCAGATGAAATCTATTGAGACAAATGGTTCGAATTGAGCGTAAAAGGAGATACGTATATGTAATTACTCGTACATATTAAGTTGAACAGTTATAAGTGATGAGTAACAATATGAAATAAAGGGTAAGGACAAATCAGGTTTCGGGAGGAAGTTCTTTAATTTCCTCTAAACTGGGGAGCTCTTCGATCTGTGAGGCCCCTTCTAACTCACCTTGAAATCGATCCTGATAGACAACCTTTCCCTGCTTATCCAACATAGTTCCATTCTCTAGTAAAACCATACCAAACTGTTCCATAAGTTGCATCCGGTACTGATGATCAGCAGACAAAGTTTTGTTTTTGAGGCGATAACTTAAGGCAACCCAGATGGCAACACCGATAGCACTGACAATAAGAAGTCCAATCAGGGTGAAAAATAAATATTTTGCCGTTGTTGCTCCAGCTTGGGCGACATAAAGAACAATATCCTCAAGTTTGTATGCCAGTGCTGTCGCAGTAATCAGCAGAAGCATGCTGAACAAGAGTGGCAACCGGTGTATAAGTTGGAGGAAAGTGGCAATACGAGCGCCCTTTCCCCATCCACCGGCGACAGTTGCCCCACCATGATCAGCTGTCTTTTCGGCCTGACGTCCAAAGAAAAATCGATTAAAGGTCAGAAGAATCAAACCGAAGACAAAGGTAATTGCGACAGGTGTAATAAAGGTCGCAAAAAGGTAGGGTTTCCACGGAAACGCATGACTATCACTGGCCAAGTGATTAATAAAACAAAAGAAGAAAATGAGCCCTTCGATTAACAACATAGCCGTTAAATAACTAAAAAATAAATTCTTAACTTCTTGGTCGCTAAAAGAATCTGCCAATCCCAAAGATGCTTTGCTTCTCTGCTTATCAAAGTCTTCGCGCCTTGATTTTCGATCTCTTTTATTTTCGATCTGATGAATCTTCTGCATGTATTTATCTCTATCAAAAGTCAATTAATTCGTTGTGTTTAGCCGTTATAATACTTTATTTCATTGAACGCGACTACCCTTGAAGCAAATGTACCTTCAATAGAATTTCACTTACATAAGAACATTCATAGTTTCATCATAAATCAACATTCTTTCCACTGCGGTGTGCGCTTTTCGAGGAAAGCCATAACCCCTTCCTCAGCATCTTCTGTTGCACAAAGAGCTGCAAACAAATCATCCATACTGTTCAACCCCTGATGATATGGAACATCCTGTAAACGTTTGAGTCCCTCTTTGCCAATTTTTAGTGCTGTAGGACTTTTAGAAACAAGCTTTTCAGCGAGCTTCAGAGTTTCAGCTTCCAAATCTTCATCGGCGACAACCTTATTCACCAGCCCGAGCCGTTCAGCTTCTGCGGCATCAATCATGTCTCCAGTTAAAACCATTTCCATCGTTTTTTACGACCGATAATTTTAGCCATTGGAGCCGCAGGCCCCAGACAGATCAGACCGACATTAATAGCTGTCGCACCAAATGTCGCACTTTCTGCAGCAACCGTCATATCACAAGCAAAAGAGAGACCAGCACCATTCGCCAAAGCAAATCCCTGGACAGAAGCAATTGTAGGCTTATTCAGCATTGCCAAAGTATGGTAAAAAGCATCGATCCCATAGAGAAACTCACGATATTCTTGATGACTTTTATCTCTGAATTGATCAAGAGAAATTCCCGTACAAAAATGTTTCCCCGCAGCATTAATAACGATAACTCTGACTTCAGCATCTTTTTCCATTGCCCAAAGAGCCTGATCCAATTGATCCGCAAAGTCAGGGACAAACGTGTTCTTTGCTTCAGGTCTGTTTAAGGTGATATATCCAATACGATTCTCTTTTCGCGTTAAAATCAACTTTTCAGACATAAATCCTCCATATCGGTAAAACACTGTTTCATGCATATTATTCAATTTGCACATTTTATGTAACAGTTTTTTTAATAATTTTCAGGCTTGCCATCGGTAAACCAAATAAGATATACATATTCTCATATATATAAACCACGATAGGAGGTCATGAGTTGCCCATTTTTGAATACCGCTGTGCACACTGTGATCATACAATTGAAAAAATCCAAAGTAAGCCGCTTGTCACGATCCCCTGCTCAGTTTGTGGCTCCAGCGCAACAAGAACAGTTTCCTTAACTTCAGTTTCCGTGTCAGAAACTGCCGGAGGTTGTAGTTCTCCAGTTGGAAGCGGTTTTACCTGAGGATAAAATCAAGACGGCGTGGCCGTTTTAAACAAGAGAAACCTCAATGTTCTATGTTTCACAGGATTCAGCACTAAAAGACAAACAAGGGAGAAGAAAATGCTGACAATAACAGATAGTGCTCGCGAAAAATTTAAAGAGCTCATGACAGAGCACGATGGAAAATTCCTACGTGTTGTATTTGAAGGCTTTGGCTGAGGCGGTCCCAGCTTGGGATTGGCTCTGGATGAGTCAAAGAATGAAGAACAAACGTATACGGTCAATGAAATCGAATTGATGATTGATGAAAAAGTTATGCCTTATACCAAGGGTAACGAAATCGACTACATTAATAATTCTTACGGCCAGGGCTTTTCAATTGCCCCGACAACTGGCGGCTGTGGCTGCTAGAACAACATAAAGACAAAATCAATAGAAAAAGCCCCGTCCTTTTAAGAAACGGGCTTTTCTATTGGATCGGATTTATATTATAATAACCCCCAGCTCCCCAACAATTTAACAGCAGCGTAGTAAGAAACACCAATAAGTGCCATCCAGGTAGAATAAGTAACATATCAAATTCTCCTTAATAACTTTTCTTGTCAGCAGAAAGTTCTTCAAGTGTCAGCTTCTTGCTATCCATCAGCTTCCAAACATAGACAATATAAGCTAGAACAAAAGGAACAGCCAAGGCAACATAGGACATCATCGTCAAAGTATAGTGACTGCTTGATGCATTATAGATAGTCAAACTGCTGGCGATATCCGCTTTCGATGGGTAAAAAGACGTATTGTTATACCCTGCGAGGAAAAATACCGCGAGGCAAGTGAGCACAGTCCCTAGCCCTGCAGGCCAGATACCTCTGACTGATGCCGTAAATTTATTCAGTGCGACTCCAACAACAACCAACACCAAGCCGACCAAAAGAAGAATCAGATTAAGCGGCATCTGTAAAAGATTGTTCAAATATTTGTTGGCTTCTAAAGAAACCACACCGTCAGCAGGGTTAACAGCATAACCATCCATTAAAACAAGACTAACTAATACATAAAGTAAAAACGGCAGAGCACAGAGAAGGTTATTAAAACTGGAGTTCTTCAACCGACCAACAAGTGCATCGTGGTCGAGGTTATTAGCCAAATAAAGGGCACCTAAGGTTCTGGCTAGAAAAACAAGAAAAAGACCAAAGCTTAAGTTAAATAAGCTGAAAGCGGCCTCTAAACCACGGAGCGGATGTAACCATTTAACAAAGTTATAATCATTGAGCGTGAAGTTAGATCCAGTAAAGAATGTCCCAACCGCGGCACCGATCAGCAGAACACCAACGACTCCATTAATAAACATGAAAATTTCATAGGTCCGCTGACCAAGAAAATTATCTGGTTTACGCCGATACTCATAGCTGACAGCTTGAATAATAAAAGTAAACAGAATAGCAATCCAGACCCAGTAGGCACCGCCGAAACTGGATGCATAGAACAGTGGGAAAGATGCGTAAAAAGCACCACCAAACAGAACCAGAGTCGTAAATGTCAATTCCCACTTACGCCCAAGTGAATTAACGATCAGCGTCTTTTCATCCTCATTTCCTGTGAGTGTCAACAACAGGGTTTGTCCTCCTTGGACAAAAGTAAGAAAAACAAAGAGCGAACCAACAAGAGAGACAATAAACCACCACAGCTGCTGTAAAGTCGACCAGTCAAGGCTACCAAACATGATTATTCTCCTTCCGGACCGATAGAAATTTGCTTTGTCATAATTTTCAGTTCAGCAATCAGCAAAGCTGTGAACAGAGCAAGAAACATAAAGAACGTCACCATAACAGTCCCTGTATCTAAGTTAGACCGGGCGATTGAGACAGGTAACATATCCTGGATAGCCCAGGGCTGACGACCAACCTCAGAGACAACCCAACCTGTCTGCTGAGCGAGATAACCAAGGAACAAGGAAAGCACACCAAGCCTTAATATCAGTGGTTTTTCTTGAAGCTTATTTTTTCCATCAGGTAGAGATAAACCAGGAAAAGCAGGATAAAGAAAGTTCCAACCCAACCATGATCCGGAAAGCATAAAAGACGAGAGGGACCGGAGGAACAGCCTGTTCTGGAGATTCAAGGTACCCATAGCCTAAAAATTTCTGATGGTCATCAAACAGGGTCAAAGCTTGGCTGGCCGCAATTGAGTCACCAATTTTTTGAGCTTCCTTATAATCACCCAAGCTGGACACTGCAATCTTGCCTCGGCGAATTTTGTCACCGACACCCATGATCCCATGCTCCTCATTACCAAAAACAAGATCATTGATACCTGGGACAAACCCTTCAAAGCTGCGCTTGGCCAAGAGTGTCAGCATACCGGGGATCTCAACCTTAAAAGCAAAGGCATCCTGATCGTCCCCAGGTTTTTATCAGTATTGACCATACCGATAGCAACCAAGCCTGAGGGGGTCTGACCATCATAAAGTGCTTCCATTGCAGCTAATTTCATCGGCTGGGTCCGAGCGGTAATGAAAGCATGCTCATCACCGGTAAATGCAACAAAAAGAGAGCTGAGCAAGCCAAAGACACAGGCCACTGCAATTGATCTTTTAGCGAATTGAATATGGCGGCCCTTTAACAGGTACCAACTGGAGACACCGACAACAAAAAGAGATGCCAGCAAAAATCCGGAACTGGTCACATGAACAAAGTGACTTACGGCGACAGGTGACGAAATAACAGCCCAGAGATCCTGCATTTCAAAACGTGCGGTGTCTGGATTAAAAGCCATTCCAATCGGGTGTTGCATCCAGCCATTGGCAACCAGAATCCACAGTGCCGACAGGTTGGAGCCGACAGCAACCATCCAGGTAGAAAACAAATGGAACTTTGTAGAAACACGGTTCCAGCCGAAAAACATAACCGCAAAGAATGTGGCTTCGAGGAAAAAGGCAAAAATACCTTCGATTGCCAACGGCGCACCAAAAATATCTCCAACCATCCAGGAATAGTTCGACCAGTTGGTACCGAACTCAAATTCCAGAATAATCCCCGTTGCGACTCCGATCGCGAAGTTGATCCCAAACAAGGTCATCCAGAACTTTGTCAAATGCTTCCATTGCTCATTTCCAGTGCGAACGTAAATCGATTCAAAAAACGCACAGATAAATGACAAACCAAGTGTCAGTGGAACAAAAATCCAGTGATACATGGCTGTCAGAGCAAAGGTCGCTCTTGCCCAGTTCACCATACTCATGTCGATCTGCTCAATCACATTATCCTCCTATCCCAAATGGCTAGGTTAAAGTTACTTCAGGCTTCAGCCAAGCCTGACAAAATCACCCTCACAATGAGTGAAATAAAACTGATTTATTTTGATTTTTCTTGCTGGGTTAAGTTACTCAAGACATGGTTTGCACGTTCGGCATCGGTCTCAAAATTTGTTGCCAAAAAATTTGGAAAGAAAAAAACTTTTAGAACAGCAAACATAATAATCAGCTTGATTATAATGATTTTCCACAGAGCCTTACCAACAACCATAGATCGGAAACCATCGTAATACATGCTAAAAAAAACTTTTGATCATTATCCAGCCTCTCTGTTTATGACAGGAATTGACTCTCTAATGTGTAACAAATTTGGTAATATTTACACCTGCCCCAGAGAATAGTCAAGAGGAATTATAACAGCAGAAGTAACATTTTCAATCTAAGTAACATTTTGTAATTGTTGACTATTTTAAATAGGTATTATTTTCAATATGTCACTTATGTACTGGGAAAACACTTGTCGCCATAGTATAAACATCCATACAATGAAACCAGAAGCCTGAATAAAATCAGACATGGATCATCACTCACCATATGATGTAGAGTCCTTTTTCGTTTGAGAATATGCGTAAAAAGTCACCGGAAAGATTGTGTTAACTGCTCTCTTTAGTCATCATGAGACACTTAATTAATATGGATCGCTGACAACCATCGATGTCCATTTCATTTGGAGCACTGATTTTCCCAATGCCTAAAACAAATAGTCATACACTCATCACCCCATACCGTCTACGTCAATTCATTCAGGCTGTTTTTCTATTATGGATCATCTATATTGGAATCCAGTTCGGTCGCTTTGTCCTACACTTTACCTCTGGTGGAGCCACTCCATTCGTAAATCGACCGCCAGGAGTGGAAGGATTTCTCCCCATCGGGGCACTTGGAAGTGCTCGATATTGTCCTCACAGGAGAAATTACCCCCTATCATCCAGCAGCCTTGGTTCTATTCCTCACCTTTGTAGCAATGAGCCTGCTTGCTAAAAAATCCTTTTGTTCCTGGCTTTGCCCTGTTGGAACGCTGTCTGAGTGGCTATGGAAGTGTGGAAAACGACTGACAGGGAAAAATGTGACACTCTGGAACTGGTTGGATTTGCTCTTACGAAGCGTTAAGTACATCTTATTCCTCTTTTTTGCCAAGCTATTATTGTTCGACATGCCAGTTCAAGCATTAGGTGGATTTCTCAGATCGCCCTATTGGGCCATGAGCGATGTCAAGATGCTCCATTTCTTCACCGATCCTAGTCTGACTACAATCACTGTCATTTCTCTAATGGCTGTCACATCACTCTTTGTTCAAAACTTCTGGTGCCGATACTTATGTCCCTACGGGGCGTTGCTTGGCCTGATCAGTGTCGTCAGTCCATTAAAAATAAGACGCAATGTTGAAGGGTGCAGTCACTGCAATCAGTGCGAATCAACTTGTCCATCTCACCTTCCAGTGGCTCATAAAACAATGATCAGAAGCCCAGAATGTACAGGCTGCCTGAGTTGTGTAAGCGTCTGCGTTAACGGTAGCTTGAAGATGGCACCACCGCGACCGATATCGCTCGATTCTCGTTGGTCACGCTGGGGATTCCCTTTGTTGGTCATCGGGATATACATCGGTGGTATCCTCATTGGAATGATAAGCGGCCACTGGCACAGCAGTCTGACATACAATGACTATCAGCAATTAATCCCTCAGCTTCATCGCCTTGGATTTTAACGGTCCAACGTGAGGGCCACCAACGCTTTAGCTAAACCATATTGATAATAAAGATTCACATTATCTGGACGACTGAAGAAACAGCTGTCATGATGGTGGTCAACACAGCTAAGCAGGACTAGGATTATGACGCGCAAAACAACTCGCAGTTTCCAACATTTTTTACCGATTAACCGTCTCGACATGCAACAACGTAACTGGGATGAACTCGACATTCTGTTTATCTCTGGGGATGCCTATATTGACCACCCTGCCTTTGGAACCTCTCTGCTGGCCAGAATGCTCGAAAATCAAGGTTACCGTGTTGGAATTATCGCCCAGCCGGATTGGAAAAACTCAGAGAGTCTCAAGGTCATGGGAAGACCCCGCCTGTTTGCAGCGATTTCCTCGGGCGCGATGGATTCAATGGTCAACCACTATACAGCAGCTAAAAAAATACGCCGTAACGATGCATACACACCAGGTGGCCTCGCAGGAAAGCGTCCGAATCGTGCCGTCATTGCCTATACTGCAGCAGTAAAAAACGCATTTAAAGGACTGCCCATTATCATTGGTGGAATAGAAGCCAGTTTGAGGCGCTTAGCCACTATGATTATTGGGACGACAAAGTCAGACGTTCTATCTTGGTGGATAGCAAAGCCGACCTGCTCGTTTACGGCATGGCTGAAACCGCGTTAACAACAATTGCAACAGCACTGCACTCGGGGACACCTTTATCTGAGATATCATACGTCAGAGGAACTGCTGTTCTTTCGTCAACCAGTCCAGCCCATGCAACACATTTGCCCTCATATGAAGATGTCGTCGAAGATCCCACCAACTATAACACTGCGTTTAAACAGGCCAGCAATGAAACAAACCCCCATTCGGCCAAAACCCTTGTCCAGACCTATGGCAAGCGCTACCTGATCGTTAATCCACCCGCAATGCCATTAACAGAAGAAGAACTCGATCAACTCTATGCTTTACCTTTTACTCGCAAACCTCATCCACAATATTCAGGCCGAATCCCGGCCTATGACCAGATACGTCATTCAGTGACCAGTCACAGAGGCTGTTTTGGCGGTTGTGCTTTTTGTGCCATCACTCATCATCAAGGCAAACTGATTCAGTCACGCTCGCAGCAGTCGATTCTGGAAGAGCTTAACAACATTACCCAGCAAGATGATTTTCACGGTACGATCAGTGATGTTGGAGGCCCAACAGCAAATATGTATGGACTTAAATGTGGCAACCTAGCTGCAGAAAAAAAAATGTTGTCGAGCAAGCTGCCTCTATCCAAATGTTTGCAAAAACCTGATCACCGACTCCGGTCAATCAACATCACTACTGAAAAAAATTCGCAATCATAAAAAAATTAAGCATACATTTATAGCTTCGGGAATCCGCTATGACTTACTCCCTTATCAGCAGCAATATTTTGATGATTTAATACAACATCATATCAGTGGCCTGCTTAAAGTTGCCCCTGAATCAACAAGTGATCGAGTCACAGATATCATGCGAAAACCAGGGACAAAGGTCTTCACTACATTCCTCGAACAGTTCAGGCAGCGCAATCGTCAACTGGGACTGAATCAATCAATCGTCCCCTATCTCATCAGCGGTCATCCAGGATGTACATTAACAGACATGGTCGAGGTAGCCCTCTACCTCAAACGACACCAGCTCAAAGTCGAACAAGTCCAGGATTTCACCCCAACACCAGGGAGCCTTTCAACCTGTATCTACCATACAGGAATAGATCCCTATAGTGGTGTTGCCATCTATATTCCGAGAACTACCAAAGAGAAAAAGCTACAAAAAGCACTGCTTCTCTACCATCGCCCAGAATCAAGAAAAGATATCTTGGAAGCATTAAAAATCTGCAATAGAGAATCGACTGCAGATGAACTCTTCGGCTCAGCCCCCGTCAAAACTCCAGCGAAAAGGCAACCAGGAAAGCGCTATCGGCCCAGGAGAAAATGAGCCTGAAACCGTTAATCAGATTGAAATATCACAAACGACAACCCGGATTCTGACAATCAACTCAAAACCCAAGCATTTTTCCTTTTTCAAATCACAAGCAGCGGCCAGAGAACCATCACTGGTAAAAATTATTATGCAGCGCGGCAGTGACCTTTCAATCTTTTTTGATATCATTAATCTGACTGATAAATTTCAGTACAAATATAAAAGCTGAAATAGTTAAACCAATTTTGGTGTTGCTTTAATTGAACGAATGTTCAATGCACACCCCAGAAAAAATAACTCGTAAAACGCCATTAATCATTATGAAATATTTGCGATACCAATGCGTTAAAACAATTTTAGGATATACACAGGACTAAAACATAGATTCAAATTTCACAGAATAATCCCCAAAGAAGACACGGAAATGCGCTGTAGACTAATAAAACAGCTTTTAAACTCAACCTGTAATTTTTTATCCTAAATAAAATTTTTCTTGACAATTTGCTCGTATTTTTGTTTGTTAGCTTCTGCAGGAAACAGCGTTTTAGCTATATCAATACAAAATCAATCGTCACCATTCAACCTTGAAGAATAATAGCGGTCATCCAGCTCAAAAAACCAGGGCTCGGATCAGCACTCTTACTTTTGTAAAGGGATGTCCAAGATGTCAAAAAATAAAATCACACCTTCACTGAAGAATCCCCTCGCACCAGCCGAAGAAGTTGAGTTTACCATTCCTGGTGAAATCGCCGGACAAACTGGCGGCTATGAAGAGGTCATGAAAGAAGGACATGACCTGATGCAACGCCCTATTAAATCGGTTGCAGTCGGTCAAATTGAAAAGCAACACTTTAAGCAGCGCATGACTGTATGGGAGCGCATCAAGATCCTCACGGAAAGTGAGCCGAATATTCTTTTCCAAAACTGGGGCAAGAACCTTGATGGTGCATCTCTCGTTACCGGAATTCTCAATATCAAGGGTCGTGACGTCGCACTTTATGGACATGACTTCACTGTGAGAGCAGGTTCTATCGATGCAACCAACGGTCAAAAGCTAGCCAGACTCATGCAAATGGCTGGAGAAAAAGGAATTCCACTGATTGGCATGAACGACTCAGCCGGAGCCTTTGTCCCCGCAGGTGTCGGTGGCCTTGATGGTTACGCTGAAGCCTTTACCGCCCTTCGCAAAATCAGCGGTGTCGTTCCTTCAATCATGTGCATGTTCGGCTTTAATGCGGGCGGAGGATCCTATCTTCCGCGTCAGGGTAGCTTTGTTATACAACCAGAAGATACCTTTTTTGGCCTGACTGGTCCCGGTGTTGTCAAATCGGTACTAGGTGAAGACATCTCTCCCGAAGAGCTTGGTGGGCCGAAGGTACACAGTGCAACCGGCGTAACAGATTTACCAGCAGCCGATGAAACGGCAGCTCTTCGTATCGCAATGCGCCTGCTGAGCTACCTTCCAGATAACAACAGCTGTATGTCTCCATTCCAGGAAACCAGCGATCCTCTCGATCGTAAGACCTGGGAGATCAACACCCTGCTTAAAAAAGCATTTAATTCACCAACCGGGTTCAATACCCCATTTGATGTTTCAATCATTATCCAGCAAATCTGTGATCATGGCGACTATTTTGAACTCCAACCAACCAGATCACGTGAAGCAGTTACGGCATTCGGTCGTCTTGGTGGAAATGTCGTTGGCTTTGTCGCAAACAATTCTGCAGTTTCATCAGGTCAGATCGATTGTGATTCAGCTGTCAAAATCGCCCGCTTTGTTCGTTTCTGTAACATCTACAATATCCCACTGATTTTCATGGAAGACACCACCGGCTTCCTCCCAGGAAGAGAGCAAGAGGCCCGCGGAATTGTCCAGGCTGGCCGATCGATGCTTGATTCTATTGTCGATGTCCGCACGCCTAGAATTCTGTTAATTCTACGCAATGCTTATGGCGGTGCATACGCATCCTACAACAACTACCCAACGGGAGCAGATCTGGTTCTGGCCCTGCCGACCACCCGTCTCGCAGTTATGGGCCCGGCAGGCAAAGAGTTCGTCTATAAATCAGAGCTTCGAAAATTGCGTAGCTCTGTCAAACAACAGGTTGCAGCAGCGTTACAAGAGCGCGTCAAAGCCGGCATGAACGCAAATGATGCCAAGAAGGATGCCGAAAAACAATCGGCTGAATGGCTTAAAAATGAAGAGGCCGCTCTCAACATGCGCTATGAAAAAGAACTGATGAATCCAAAAGAAGGCCTGGCACTTGGCTCTATTTCTTCACTGGTCATGCCAACTGATCTTCGTCAGGTTCTTGGTGAAAATCTCAATTTTTTCCTGCGCCATTACGAACCAAGTGCATGGCAAGGGGTACAGCGCGAGTTCCATTAATAAAAAAGTTGAAGGCTGATTTCAATAAATATTCTCAACCACAAGAATTAGTGGAGATTACACCCATGGCACAAAATATAGACTACTATGCAAACAACCCGCTGATCCACAAGAGCCGCCTTTTAAGCCAATCCAACTCAGAGTGGGTTCGCTCCTTCTCATGCGAAGACCTCTGCCCCCTGATTGTCTGTCGTGGCCCGATACGTAAAGAAACGATGGATGTTTATGAAGAGATGGGAATCACCCATTACGGTATTCTCCTTTCGGAAAAAGACTCTATTGTCTATCCAAATGCATTATCTCCCGAGCTCAGGCAATTGACTGACACAAGCCGCGTCCACCGAGTTCCAGATTACTCTGGGGCATCAAAAGAAGAAAGGCTTGCGCGGATCCAACAAATCATCGGCATTGCGAAAGACAATGGGTATGATTCAGTCTTCGCCGGATATGGTTTCATGGCTGAAGATGACGAATTTGTTGCTGCTATTGAAGATGCTGGCCTCAAATTTATTGGTCCCTGCTCGGGCACTCAACGCGCTGCAGGAAAGAAAGATGAAGCCAAGAGAACAGCCCTGGAAGTCGATGTTTCGGTCACCCCCGGGATTGACAATGTCACTGCTCGAACGCTGCTCAACAAACACAAAACTTATGATCAATTGATCGCCCTGATCAAAACTGAAAATCTCGCTGTTGACCCGTCGATTACAAACAATTCAGACCTCCCCTTGGAAGAACTGGCAGACATCATCCTTTTTGCCTCCTATGACAAAGGGATTGATCTCTTTTCCATAGAAGAACTGTGCAGCCAGGTTGAAACAGAATGCGCAAATATGTTCAAGAGCTATCCCGGTGCCAGAATCCGTCTGAAAGCTATTGGTGGCGGTGGCGGAAAAGGACAAAGGATTCTCGGCGCGTCTCTGCTCTCAATCAAGGAACCTTCCGACAAGCAAATCCAGGAAGCATGCGTTGAAGCACCAGGTCTTGTCCGAGAAATTCTCAATGAAGTCAAAACCAACGGAGTTGGAGACAACAAAAATATCCTGGTTGAGCTCAATATTGAGCAAACTCGCCATAATGAGATTCAACTGCTCGGTAACGGCACATGGACGATTGCACTGGGGGGGCGCGATTGCTCACTGCAGATGCACGAACAAAAGCTATTAGAAATCTCTGTCACTCAAGAAGCTCTGGCGCAGGAAGCCATAAAGGCGGAGAAAGAAGGAGATTCAAAACAGGCAAAAGCTCTGGAAGAAGATCTCATTGTTCTGAAGCGGATGGAAGAAGAAGCTGAGCGCTTTGGTGTTGCTGTCGGTCTGGATTCCGCATCAACCTTCGAGTGTATCGTCGACGGAACCCGTCATTACTTTATGGAGGTCAACACACGGATTCAGGTTGAGCACCGTGTCACAGAACTCGCATACAGTCTCAAGTTCACCAATCCCGATGACAAAAATGACTTCTTTATCGTTGAATCTCTGGTCGAAGCAATGGCCCTGATGTGCAGACATAAAGAGAGACTTCCTCGCCCTGAGCGGGTTTCACGCTTCAATGCTGCGGCCGAAGCCAGACTTAATGCCACAGATTGCTCACTGTCACCAAGCGCGGGAGGATTGATTCGCTATTGGTCAAAACCGATCAAGGGCGAAATCCGCGATGATCAGGCATCTCTACCCCGAATCCAGACACTGGTCAATTCATGCATTACCATCTAGCCGGTGCCTATGATTCCAATATTGCCCTGCTTTTAACGAAAGGAGATGATCGCCTTTCAAGCTATCAGGATCTCTCTAAAGTTCTTCGGCGCATGGTCCTGCGTGGGACAAATCTGGCGACCAACCTTCAATTCCATTACGGCTTGGTCAACTGGTTTATTGGCAACAATGTCATGGCCAAACCGACAACCCGCTTTGTTGTACCCTACCTGACACTGGTCGGAAAGCTCAAAGAAGAAGCTCAAAAACTCGATATTCTTTATGCATTCATGCGCATGAAAAAGCATTACGCAGGTCTTTATGCCGAAAACCCAGAGGCTGCCAAGGCCATTTCTCAGACATTGGACCGAAAAGGAACTCTCCTGACCCGTCCAATGCAGATTTTGCTCAATGATCCACATATGTTGTCTGGCTGGTTGAGTCTGAGTCGAAAGAAATTTGAAATTAAAGATGGCAAGATTGTCTGGCTTTGCAATCCACTGGTCGTTCTTGCCGACACGTATAAGTACCTCAACATGAACTGGCGTCCCGATGCTCCGGCCGCAGAAGTTATCTGGACTCACGACCGCGACTTACTTGACAACGCCATGAAATTCTATACTGAGTTACGCGAAAAGTTTGATATTCATGATTGGGAATTTGTAAAGCTTAATGATATTCTCAGCCAGGACGAACCTCAGGGCGGGTACGACAAGGAGACCTGGGCTCAAATACAAGCAGCCCATGTCGGATTTGAATGCGGCAATGAACTCCTTGGCTTGATCTTCATGGTAGCCGTGAATACCAATTTCTACGATTTCCGCGTTGAAGAGAACCTTGAAGTAACGATCCCAGAGTATCTCCATGATCCAAAGCTTCAGGCTGCGATGAAAAAAGTCCTGGTTCCACCTCCAGCGACCAAAGCAGATGAAGTTGTTACTCCAGGTGGAGGCATGTACTACGCTCAGGAAGCACCAGGCATGCCACCATTTGCCTATGAAGGGATGCATTTCGACAAGGGGCAACCCCTTTTCATCCTTGAGGTCATGAAGATGTTCAATAAAGTTCCGGCTCCATTCTCTGGCACCATCGACAAAATCCTCATTGAAGGCGGCGATGGAACAATTGTTCAAAAAGGGCAACCGTTATTCAAGGTCACTCCTGATGAAAAATTCGTCGAAATCGACCCTCAGGAAATTGCCAAAGAAAGACAGGCTGTTACTGCTGAATGTCTAAAAGCTGTCCTCTAGGCACTCAGTCAGACTAAAGATAAAAAAGGCTCTGGGGAACCAGAGCCTTTTAACAATCATTCAATCCTCGTATTCTGACGGGGATTTTGTATTTGACAACGTATTCATCGAATTTGAATCAACCACTTCGACGAAGAATATTCT
>JDSF01000433.1_pt1 | contig 15140 bp, 11 predicted proteins | sample 199441 | NCBI WGS metagenome assembly JDSF01 (sample SAMN02592751, study PRJNA231836) | bioreactor metagenome | isolation source: continuous culture bioreactor denitrification-DNRA | place: Germany: Bremen
TAATTGGTATTCATGTGTTAGAGATATGTCTTGTTTTAATTCAGCAACAATTTCTTCTTTATCTTTTGCCACATCTTCTATTATTTCTTCAAGACTATCATCGCTATTTTCATTTTGATTATCAGCGTCTTTATCTTCATTTTGTTGCACTTCTTCTAGATTACTATCATCAGTGCTTTCTACGATATCTTCTTTACTGTCTATTTTTATATTCTGATTTTCGCCTATCTCTGTTAAATTTGTCTTGTTGACTTGTGTCGTTGCAAATGATTGTGAAAATGACATGGTAAAAATCATAATGAATGTTAATACAAATACTAATTTCTTATTTAAACTCTTCATAATAGTGTCACCTTTCCCTCATTATTTGATTTACTGAATGATGCCTAATTCAATTAATTTCTATTTATAATTACTTTTTTAATGCTTAACATATACTTAGCATGTTATATCAACATTTTATGTATGCTTTAAACATTGATTATGGGTGGATTTGAATAGTAGACCTTAGGTGAGAGTGAACAGGTATAAAAAGCTATTCAAAAAAAAGCGTCTCATCCTATATATAACTAGGGTGAGACAGCCTTTCACTTATTTCATAGTTTTAATTTTTATAAATCCATAACCCATACTCCCCTGTGTTACTACCATCAGTAACTTCAAATTTAATATTATGATAACCTGCTGATAAACTGGATATATTAATGGGGTTATTAAATGTTAGTGTATGCGTACCTGTACCAGAAACAGTAACAGATTTTGTTTCTTGTAAAGTATTATCTATGTAGTATTTACATGTAAAAGAAGTACTATCATAATCAGTGATGGTGATTGTTGGATTAAAAGTAGGATATGATCCTATATATTGTCTATAGCTATTGTCTGATGCATCTGTTGTAGGATTCTTAACACGGATAGCAGGTGAAAGAAACTTATTAGTCATAACCGTTTCATATGTTGTATAGTTACTTTCATTACCGTCTGCATCAATGACAACTAAATAAATTGGTGAGTTAACATTAGGATAGCATGGTGTAATATCTATCTCTCTTGTTAAAACCACTGAGTTACTATCTTCTGTTATCCGTTCAGCATATAATTGAACTGCATCTGATGAACCTGGGTTACCTAGTATAAATACAAAAAAACCATCTTTTAAAGATTTATCGTCCTGTAATTTAAACTTAATTGGCATAATGTCAGTATAGTGACTTACCTCATCTGCGTAGATAAACGCCTGTGGAGTAGTTGATGCCCACGTAGTCATTCCTAATGACATTGTTAAGAGTGATGTTAATAGTAACATTGATAAAAACCTCTTCATAATTATTCCTCCTCTTTGTAAAGTATTATTAATATTGCAATGATTATTACAATATAAATAATATATCATAGACAGAATTAAATAAATGTAGAATATTGTCTACAAAATTTAATTTTAATTAAATTTTAATGAATCATAGAGATAAAGCGCGCATTAATCTATATAAATATGATTTAATTTGTAATATATGGTAAAAATGTTGATTTAATGCCAAATAATTACATTGAATAATGGAAAATGTAATAAAGGCATTAAAATAATGTTCAATAGTTAGTGAGCTAATAATATTCGACAAAATAAATAAAAAACATGTGGTATATTATTAACAGAACAACATAACATCAAAAGACTATCATTGTGTTTCTTTTCAGCTCTTTAAAAGTTAATTAGAATGAATGAAAGTTCTAACTAAAAAGTCATTGGATACCAACGGCTTTTTTATTATGCATACGCTGATATAGAAAAAGGCAACATATGGTTAAATGACAAAAATATGACAACTATGTTAAAAACATGTTAAGAAAAATCTTAAATAATTGACCATGCATGGATGAGTGTTATACTTTTAGAGTAGAAGCTGTATAATCAAGTAAATAATTAAGAAGGGAAGTAATAAAAACATGAGGGAACTAAAAAAAATTATCGGGCTGGTGCTAGTATGCACATTGATCGTATCATCTTGGTCAACTGTAAGAGCAGCAGCTAATAGGACGGACGCAGAGATTGTTGAGTCGTTGAACATGTTACGAGGGGATGGCAATGGTGTTACAGATGAATACCTAGCCAAAGAGACAACAAGAATACAAGCGGCTATTATGTTTTTTAAGACTCAAAGGATTAGAAAATGAAGCACTATATTACACAGGAACAGAGAATTTTGCAGATGCAAACACCTTGGATTGGGCTGGAGGGAGAGCTATACTAGCGTACCTTAAGGCACATCCAGAGTTAGGGTGGATTGGAGATGGAAAGGGTTTTGCACCACTTAAACATATCAATGCAAAAGAATATTACAAAGTAATGTTAGAAGCCCTTGGCTATAAGCAAGATGTAGATTTTACTTGGTCTGAAGTGTTGAGTTTTGCTCATGCAAAAGGCTTGAATAAAGCATCTTACGTAGATAAATTTACGAATAAACATATTGCAGTTGTGACCGTAGAAGCGTTAAAAGCTAATAGTAAATCAGGCGATATGCTTGTAGAAATACTTATAGAAGATGGCGCTCTTGATAGAGAACTCGTGAAAGTATTAGATTTTGTTGAACTTCCACCAGAAGGTGTCATGGTAGGAGCAAAAGCAATTGACTCAACAACAATCAAGGTAAGTTTTGATGAAGGTTTATCTGTTGATGAAGATGACTTTACTATTACATCTGTTAGTGGGTCTTATTCGAATCCATCTATTAGTGATATTGATAGTGCAGATGGTGGGAAAGTTGCGATTCTAAAAGTTAGCGAAATGAAAGTTGGTTATCGATATGTCCTTCATTATGGTGATAAGACTGAAACAATTGTACCAACTATAAAAGACGATAAAACAAAGCCAAAGATTGAGAAGGCAGAAGCCATTACAGGTGCTTTATTAAAAGTAACGATGGATACACGAAACATTAATCGCGATACACTTACAGCAGATAAATTTACCATTAATAATGATGCTTATATAACAACTGTAAGAGTAGACGAAGAAGCTATGAAAACCATAGGTAATGAAAATAAAACTGTCTTATTAATGGATGTAGGTGGATTAAAGACAGGGAAAGCATTTACAATTAAGTCTACAGGAGTAGAATCATATGAAGGATTAGTAGCTGATAGTGATGATTCCAAAGCTGTATTTGCTGGTCGTAATGCAGATACAAAAGCACCAAAATTAGCAGGAGCAGTATCTGAGGCAGGTTATATGGTTATTGTAACGTTCCTAGAAGATGGCTTGTTAGATGAAGATTCAGCTACGGATATCTCTAACTATAGTATTTCACATGATGTATCTGTTATAGATGCTAAGATTGATAAAAATGTTATTGGTGGCGATACGAAGGTTATCTTAACAACAAGTTATCAGAAATCAGGCATTGCTTACACGTTAAAAGCATCTCATATTTCAGATGGAAGTAATGTAATGAAAGATACTGAGAAGACTGTATTTGCAGGAAAAAAATAAAGCCAATTATCAAGTGGCTACAGGGGCTGTTTCACGTGACGCAACGAAAGTAGAAGTCATATTTGAGTACGAAGCCAACGATACAGCTCTTGATATAGACAATTATAGCATAGATAAAGATATCAAAGTATTAAATGCTGTATTTAAAGAAGATGTAGAAAAAGCTGAGAAGATTGACCGTAAACGAGTTATTCTAACAACTTCAGAAATGAGGTCTGGTAATGCTTACACCTTAACTGTTAAGACCGGTGTTCAAGATATGCTAGGTCAAGGGTTAAAAGACTCTAAAAATTAAGATTTTTTTGCAGGTAAAGATCCTGATAAATCCTTTACTACAAGTAATTATGCGGAAGCAATTGATAACACGAAGGTACGCGTTAGGTTTGGGGAAGAAGTTGATAGATCAACAGCTACAAGTGTTGAGCATTATTATATTCCTGACTTAGGTTACCCATCTTCCGTATCCCTAGATAGTACAGGTAAAATAGCTACACTATATGTACAAGAGCAAAAAGCAGGTAAGGCTTATGAAGTGAGAGTTAATCATGTAAAAGACTTAGCTGGTAATGTAATTAAATCAGATACACAGTTACCATTTACAGGTAAAGGCGAAGTAACTGACCGTCTTAAGGTAACAAATGTTACGGCACTTAGTAAGACGAAGATAAAGGTTGATGTTAATGAGCGATTATCAAGTTCTAGTATTGTAGATAGATCGAAGATTAGACTTCAATCGAATTCATCTTCAGAGACATATACGATTACAAATGTTACCATTTTAGATGGTGAAAGTGTTATGTTATTAGATGTTGGTACAAATAACTTATCATCTAATAAAGTATATCGATTGACATTTGAAGCAGGAGTAGGTGTTTTAGGTAAATACACACACCATACATTTACCAATACAAATCTATCAGATCGTGAAGTTGTATTTGTTGGATGTGACGATGACAAAGCTGGATTTGCAATTGATTATGTAACAGCTATTGATAAGACTCATGTGAAAGTATACTTTACTGAGAAGTTAAATGTAACCGCCTCATCTGTTAATTTATCAATCTTCACAAATGATGGATATTCAACAAAAGCAACAGATGAATCTGGTCATGTAATTGCATATAATAGAACGACAAGTATAGTAAAAGATAGTGATAGAAGTGTTATCTATACACTACCTTATCCATTACGTGATAGTACAGTGTATTACTTAGAGTTTGATAACATAACGAATTTTAAATCAACAACAGCTGAATTAAAGCCTTATCAATCAGGTGCATCAACTGCAAGACAACTATTTGTAACTGGTGATTTAGAAGCAGCAGCAGATAGAAAGTTAGATATTGTTAATGCAACTATGTTTGATAAGAATACACTTGAGATAGTATTTAATATGAATACAAATAGAGATCTTACACCAAGTGAAGTCGTTCTTGTAAATAGCCCTAGCGATTCAGCTAACCCTGCAGGTTTACAAGTGGGATATGTGAATTTCATAGATAATCAAACAGCTAGAATCTATTTCACAGGTGAAGACAAATTAAATAATGCAAGTGGTATTCAATATGTGAAAATTATTGGCACAGTTACACCATTGATAGGACCTGCAGTTCCATTTGGATCTAATCAAAATTATGAGTATTTTGCAAAGAATGCACAAGACAATGCTAAACCACATATTGCGTACGTTGAACCACAATCAAATTATGTTGTTAAGATAACGTTGAATGAAGATGCTTATAAGAGTACTGCACGTAATCCTATAGATTCATCAGATATCGTCATCTATAATGACACAACAAACATCGTTATTGATCCATCACATTACACATTAGTTCACGTAACAGGAACAGATTCTAATCGTGTATTCTATGTGCAATTAGATGATGGCGTATTTGTATCAGGTGCTAATTATCGTATTGGATTAAAAGGTAATGTAATTGGTATTGATGGTTATGTAAGCGCAGATGCTTATGTACCAACCAGTAACGAAACGAATCATTCTCGTCAATTTGGTGGATCAGCACCAAGTGTAACGAAGATTAGTCTATCTGATGTAGCCAATAAATTACTTATTACTGGTGGATCAGATAGCCAGGATGATAAGATTGAAATTAAGGCAGGTCTAGGATTAAGCAATAGTAAAGATTATGTTATAGGTTTTAGTGCAAATAACAATAGCCTTAATGTAAGACAAATGATGTTTGAAACAGCTGCTGATGGTTCTCTAGCAGATCAAGTAATAACAGGTCAGAATCAGAAAGCAGTAACTGGGCAAACAACGCAAGTGATGGTATATGACACTGCAGGTAATGAATTATTAACTAGTTCTGTAATGGTTACTTTACAAGCAGGTAATATACCAACAGAATTAGCAGCGACAGCAACATATACAGATACAGATAATAATGCTAATCAATTAGGAGGTCCAGTGACATGGACTGCAGCGGCTAATGAAAGCAATATTACACACTATGGCGTATTCTTCCTTAATGCTGACAACTCAAGAGGTAATCAGATTGGAACAGATGTAGCCAAAGGTTCTACGTATTCTGTAACAATAGCGGATAATACACCAATACCAGCGGGTACGACTAAGATAGCTGTTTTTTTTCCAAGAACGCCAAAGGTTATGGTGGGTCTGGTAAAGAAATCACATTTACAGATAACACTTCAGGTGAAGTGCCAACACTTCTTGCAAGCAATGTAGTATTTACAGATACAGATACAAATGTAGGTAAGATTGGCGGTACTGTAACATGGGATGCTGCTTCGGATGAAACGGGCATAACGCATTATGATGTATATTATATGGAGACAGATGGAACAAAGCTTTCACTCATTCAATCAGTTGAGAAAACAGCTACTAGATCTGTATCTATTGCTGGAAATACTGCAATCCCAACGGATGCCACTCATATTGGAGTATTTTCTAAGAATAATCTGGTTTTAAGTGCTTCAGCAGCCACAGTTGCTATTTTAGATAACACAACTGGAGAGCTTCCTACTGTTCTAGCAACAAATGTAGTATTTACTGATGGTGATAATAATGAAGATCAGATAAGTGGTAAAGTAACATGGACTTTAGCTGCAGATGAAAGTAAAGTTGACACATATGCCTTGTATTTTATACTAAAAAATGATGTACGTAATGCATTTATTGTAGAAGTAGCAAAGGGTACAAGTGAATTTACTATTCCAAATGATACGCCGATACCAAGTAACGTTGACCGAATCGGAGTATACTCCAAAAAAATAGCTATGGCCTAAGTGCATCACCAGCAATGGTAGATATAATAGATGACATTTCAGGGGATCTACCAGTACCAGCAACTGTTACTTTTAATGATACAGATGGAAATAATAATCAGATTGGTGGTAAGGTAACATGGACACCTCCAGCTGATGAATCTAAGATTACCCATTATGCGGTGCATTTCGTTAAGGCAGATAATAGCATAGGTAACCAAATTGGGTTAGATATTGCACAAGGTAGTACTTACGAAGTAACTATTCCAGTTGATACAAATGTAACATCAGATACTGATAAGATTAGAGTGTATTCTAAGAAAGATGCTGTGTATAGTGCAACTGGTAGGGAGATTGCCGTTGTAGATAGCGGTACATTAGATGCAACTGTAGCACAGACGATAAGTTTTACGGATACTGATGCTCAATTAAATGAGATTAGTGGGCAAGTAACATGGACTGGTGCAAGTGATGAAAGTCACATAACAGGATATGGCTTATACTTTGTGAATGTTGATGATACACAAGGTGCTCAAATAGAATCAGATGTAGCTAAAAGTAGCCCATATTCTATTACTATACCAGCTAATACAACTATACCAACAGGTGTATATAGGATTGCTATATATGCGAAGGATGGTAGTCAGTCAAGTGTAAGTAGTAAAGTTATAGAAGCAGTTCAATTAGCTATAAGCCCTGCATTTATAGATACTGATAATGGAGCTAATAAGATTGGTGGAACCATTACATTTACCCCAGCAGGCAATGAAACTGATATCACACACTATGAAGCATATTTCATTAATGATTCTAATGTGAGGGGTATCCCACTGGGTGAAGTGGCAAAGGGTAGCAGTAATCAAATAACTGTACCTGCCAATACGGATATACCAGCCAATACGCATAGAATTGCTATCTATTCAAAGAATGCAGATGGTATTAGTACTGCAGGAAGAATAATAACATTTACTGACGTACAATAAACAAAATATGTAATCTTAAGCAGGCGCTTATATAAGTGCCTGCTAAGTTTGCGTTTAAGAGTAATTTACTCATATTATGTTTGGAATCTTAATATTTTATTAAATCATATTCTTTTATTGACCCTCAAAAATCATAGTGCTATAATTTACCATAGAATATAGTGTCAAAATATTACAAATGGAGGAGAATAAATAATGAAGAAACACATGAAAAGGGGATTAATGATATGCTTATCAATGATGATAATCGTATCATCGATGACTGTTACATACGCAGCTAATCATACAGATGCAGAGATTGCAGAAGCTCTAGGCATCCTTAAAGGTGACGGGAATGGCATATCAGAAGATTACCTTATGAAGTTGTCAACAAGATTTCAAGCTGCGGTTATGGTGTTGCGTTTAAAAGGATTAGAAGAAACAGCTAAGAATTTTACAATAGAAGAACAATTTGATGATGCTGATGAGATTGTATGGAAGCCTGGACAAGCTATGTTAGGATATCTAAAAGCTCATAGTGAACTTGGATGGCAAGGTAGTAAGAACATGTTCAAACCAAATGATCCAATTAGTCCAAAAGCGTATTATAAAGTAATGCTTGAATTATTAGGTTATAAGAAAGATGTTGATTTTCAGTGGAATAACGTTCTAGAATTTGCTGAGAGTAAAGGTCTTAGTGAAGTGAAGAATGCCGTGGAGTTAACCAATGATCAGTTAGCTATAGCCACAGTGGAGACATTAAAGGCAAATACAAAAGACGGTAAGAAATTCGTTGATACATTACTTGAAAGCAAAGTAATCAGTGAAGAAGTAGCTGAGAAATATGGTCTGTATAGTAAGCCGGTACCCGTTGTACTTGCTAACATGATATCAGCTGAGTCTATTGATACAACGATTATCAAAGTAGAGTTAGATCAATTAGAGAATATTAATCAAGAAGATTTTGCAGTTATGGAAGAGAACGGTTCAATCCGTGAAGTGAAATCCATTGAGTTATTAACAGATGAACAAGCCATAGTAGTAACGGTAGAAGCCATGAAGATGGGTACAATCCATACCATTACATATAACGACAAATCCATAGAGATCGTACCGATCATGGATAAAAAATGATGATAAACCTAAGATTGAATCAGCAGTTGCTGTGACAGGCGAGATTGTTAGAGTCGTTCTTAATACCCGTAACATTAGAAGAGAGAGCCTAGTCGCATCTAATTTCACTATTAATAATGATGCTGTTATTTCAAATCTTAGATTTGATGAAGATGAGATGAAGAAGCAAGGTAATCAGTATAAGACAGTACTATTACTTGATGTAAGTAATATGCATTCAGGCAAAGCCTATACTGTTAAGTCAGATAGTATTTTATCTTATAATGGAAATAAGGCTGATTTTAATAGCTCTAATGCAACTTTCGCAGGTAAGAGTAGAGATGATAAGGCACCTAAGATATTAAAAGCTGAATCCTTATGGGGATATCAGGTTAAGGTAACATTTGAAGAACAAGTACTTCTAGAAGAAGGTACTGCGACAAATATCAGTAACTATACAATAACTCCAGATGTACAAGTTACGGATGCTAGAGTCGAGCATAATATTCTAGGTGGTGCTCATACGGTTATATTGACAACTGTAGGACAGAAATCAGGTAAAGCTTATACATTAAAAGTAAAAGGTGTATCAGATGGATTAAATATTATGTCAGATACAGATGAAATGGTTTTTGCAGGACAAAATGCTATAGAGCATCAAGAAGTCGATTATGTAAAATGCTTAACAGGAACATCTGTTGAAGTAGGATTCAAATATGATGCAAATGATACAGCACTTCAAGTAGAGAACTATACATTAGACCACGATGTTGTTGTGATAGAAGCAGAATTTGCAGTAGATACGATAGATGCTACTAAATTAGATAAAAAGAAAGTCATTCTTACGACAACGGCTATGAAGTCAGGGGTGGCATATAAAGCGAAGATGAGTACAGGACTTCAAAACATATTAGGTCAAGGCTTAAAAGATAGTCAGACTATGATCTATGCAGGTAAAGATGTGGATGGTAAGTTTACTAAAAAAAATATAACTGTAAAAAAAACCATTGATACGTTTACAATTAATATCATATTTGATGAGAAATTAGATAGAGACAGTGCAACACAGATTCGTAATTATACCATTACGGAATTAGGATATCCTGCTAAGGCAGTGCTAAGTGAAGATGGTAGAACGGTTACATTAACGATACCTAAACAAAAATCTGGTACAGCATATACTGTTAAAATGAATGATATCCTAGACGCATCTGGTAATAAGATTGAATCAGATACGAAACTAGTGTTTGCTGGTAGAGATAAGTAGAGTCTAACCTATAATTTAGTATTTGCGGTATCTATATATAAATTGGTAATTATAGTAATATAATTGTAAAATTATAGGTATCATCTTTATGTTATAATAGAAAGCAGTGATGATATAATCCTGCTTTCTAGGATAACTTAAAATGACAATTATATGAGATAGGGGCGATGGTATGTTTAAAAAGATAGTAGCATGTGCATTGGTTATCTGTATGTGTGCAAGTATAACTGTATATGCAAACACCAATGAAGCAACAGAGAAATCAGTTGTTGAGACACTAAGTAAATTAAAATTGTTAAAAGGTACAGGCAATGGATATGATGAGGATGGACAATTACTAAGAAGTCAAGCAGCAACTATGATAGTGAGGCTTCTAGGTGAAGAGGATAATCTGCTTCTTAATTTTGACCCTTCTTCTGAGATAAGCTATTATTCAGATGTAGATTTAAAGATTTGGTATGGACCTTATATCCAGTATATTGCTAAAAAATAAATTAATTAATGGATACTCTGATTATACGTTCAGACCGAATGAATTTGTTAGTGAGAAAGCAATGATGAAAATGTTATTAGGTATTCTAGGATATAAGTATATCATTGATTTTGACTGGAAGAATATCTATGAAAAAGCCTTTGAATATGGGTTAGTGACAGATGAAGCATATAAGACCAAAAAAGATGATAATCTAAATTATACACGTGGCGAAGCATTTGATTTAATAAAGAATACATTAGAAACTCAGTTAAAAGGTAGTAAGCGTACATTAATACAATCATGGATGGATAGTGAGCGTTTTACTAAAGAGCAGGTGACCCAAGCTGGGTTAGACGCAGATGTGTTAAAGACAGAGATCAACAACATCAATGTAGTAAATAGTACCACTATTCGTGTAACATTCAACGAGCCTATTGATAATATAGATGCAGAAGATATAACAATTAATCAAAAGGATGCAGATAAAACTTTAAATATTCAAAAAAGTAACTGTAAAAGATGAAGTAGCAACAATCAGTACATCCGCACAGGGAGAATTAAAAGGATATACGTTAGTTGTTGGAAAAGTAATGGATGCCGAAGGTTTCAAAGTTACTGACCTAGCAGCAGAGTTCAAAGGTTATATGCCTGATGAAGTTGTATCCGATAGATTTTTGATTAGTAAAATTGAAAGTGTTTCGAAAGATACAATAAACGTATACTTTACACAACCAATAAGCAGTGTGCCTACAGTACCGAGTTTCTATCAGATATTAGAAGATGATAGTTCATGGGTTACTGGGGATTCCTCTAATATGTATATAGCTAAATTACCAGATAGTGACAGAGGTATTATTATACGTCTTAAAGGAAGATATTTCGATATACAGAAAATGTATAAACTCAAGATTTCAGGGAACTTGACAGATAAGACTGGTGTTAAGATTAACGATGGAAGTGGCGATGAAAAAATCTTCCCACCAATGGTCTCTGATAATCTCGAGCTTGAGCGTGATATGACATATGCGTTTAGTAAAGATATTGTAACAGTAGAATTTAACAAACCATTGGATCAAAGTTCTGTAGAAAATGGATCAACATTTCAAATTGTTGACTCTAATGGGCATCCAAAAGCGGATATATCTAGACTTGATCCTAACAATGCAAAACGTGTACTAATCGGCATGGTAGAATCGCTTGACCCTAATCAAAAATATAAATTAAATATATTTTCACTTAAAGATATTGAAAGAGCAACTACTCTAGATGAAACTCACATTGAGTTTGAAGTGGCGGATGAGTCAAGAGAGAATTTAGAAATAGCATTAGTTGAAGCTGTAAGTAATAGTGAAATAAGAGTTTATTTTAATAAACGGATTGATAGAGATAGCGTAAGTGTTACGAGATTCCTATTATCTTCTACTAGTGATAGTAACTTTAGTAATCAACCATTTGATTCTTACTACTATAATGAAGATGATAATCCAAGTATGGTGGCATTATACTTGAATCCTTCAAATAAAAAGATGAAAGATGTAAGTTATACTCTAAAGGTTACAGATGGATTGAAGGATTATCTAGTACAATCGAATGGAGATTTAACCAGTGATATAACAGGTACCAGTAATGATAAACAATCACCTTCCATGACAAGTGCTATGATTCTTGGATTAAGAACCATTAAGTTAGAATTTGATAAGCCTATTTCTAGCAATAATACGACTACTGCAAATTATAAAATAAAGCGTAAGAACAGTGATGACCAAGACGTGATCATTACTCCTAATAGTGTATCAGTATATGATAATCGTTATGTTGTACTAAGATTAGGAGAGGACCTTGAGCCTTCAAGAACTTATAAAATTGAATATATGCTTATTAATGACATTCGTGGAGACGGATTTGCAGGTGGATCTAACAAAGAAGATATTCTTACATTCGCATATTAAATAAAAAACAGCCCCGATAGTTTAATACTTGAGGGGTTTTGTTGATTTTTTATTTATAGTATATGGTTGGCTAATATTGTTGATATATGAAATTAATGGTATAATGTTGTAAAATAATGAATAAAGGGTGATATAAAAAATGAAGCTAATAAAAAAAATGAGTATCATGTTACTCGTTATGTGTATAAGTCTTGGACAGATAAATGTAGCTTATGCTAAGACAGACCAAGAAGTATTAAATGAAAGAGTAAATGTTCTATCAGAGCTAAAAAATATTAAAAGGGAATGGTGTGAGCCTTGACTTAGAAGGCGAATTATCTCGTGCCCAGGCAGCTACTTTTATTGTACGTCTATTAAGTAAAGAAAGCTATGTAGATGAGAACAAATTAAAATATAGTATTACAGATTTTAAAGATGTCAGTAAGGATCAGTGGTATGCTTCTTATGTTGGCTATTGTGTTGACCAAGGTATTATTGACGGTTATACGGACAAGACCTTTAGACCAAATGATAAATTAGGCGAGAAAGCATTCTTAAAGTTAATCTTAACAGCCCTTGGACATAAATATAATGATGATTTCTATTGGACCAATGTATTTGAATATGCATATGGTGTTGGTTTAGTAAAGGATACAAGCTATGCAGGTGCATATGTAGAGGATACGAAGTATACACGATCAGATGTAGTACAAGTTATCTATACGGCGCTACAGATGATTCATAAGGTTGATAAAGTGCGTATGATTCAGAGATTAATAGATGACCATGTCATTACGAAAGACCAAGCTAAAGAATATGGGTTAGTTGAAGATGACCTACAGACAGATATTCTTAGTGTTACGCCTAAGAGTGATACTACCATTGAAATTAAATTCAATGAGAAGGTTCAGATGTTTTCAGAAGATGGTATATTAGTGTATGAGTCAGATGGTTCTTCTACTGTATTGCCAGTTGATTCCATTACCAAGCAAGATTCAGCAGATACATACACCATTATAACAGCTGAAAAACAAAAGACAGATCAAACATATACAATATTACTTGATAAGGTGGTTGATAGTAAAGGTAACCCAACTTCTTTTAGTCGTGAATTTCTTGGATTCAGAGCGGATGAAGTGGTATCAGACTTCTTCAAGATTAGTAAAGTAGAAGCTATAAGTAATAATGTCATCTATGTCTACTATACACATCCTATTAATGACAATGCATTGCAACCTGGTTTTTATAGTATTGAAAAAAGATGGTGAAGAGATTGTTAAAGGTTCAGACATGCTCATTAGTAAACTACCTACTAGTAATAATGGTGTATCTATTTACTTGAAAAACTATACTTTTGAGAGTGAAGAATATTATAAAGTAAGAGTGGATGGAAAACTATCTAGTAGCTATGTGGTACAACTAAATGATGGTGAAGGTGATTCTGTTAAGTTTAAATCTGTCACAGAGGATAATACCCCTCTAACAGTCGATAGTTGTTTACCTATTAATAGTACAACCATTCAAATTACATTTAACAAGGTTATTAATCCAACAATCGCTAAACAAGTCTATCAGTATGCTCTAACAGATACAAACAATGTTGCTATTAGAGTAAGTAAAGCAGTGGTGATGAGTGAAGGCGATAGTGCAGGAAGAATTGTGCGTTTAACCATAGATTCAAGCATCAAAGTTAATAAAGAATATAAATTAATGGTAAATTATATGACGGATGTAACTAGACAGTTTAGTATCATTGAAAAGGAATTTACGTTCTTTGGTAGTTACTATAGCGTTGATGATATACAAATAGAAGCGGTATTACCGATTGATGAAACATTAGTGTTATTGTATCTAAATAAAGCAGTTGACCAAGATGCTGCCATGGATATATCCAATTATCAAATACATGGGATATCGGATTCGAATTTTATTTCTATACCAGTAGCTGCTTATTATGATAAGCAGGAAGATTCACAGACAATAAGAATATATCTATCTCAGAATAATAAGTTGAAGGCTGGTAGTTCCTATAGGTTCAAAGTCTTACAATCATTAAAAGATGAAATGGGTAATATTCAGTCAACTATAAAGACGAAGCAATTTACACATAGTTCAAGTTCTGCAACAGATGTTATCATCAGTGAGGCAAAAGTAGTTGGAGAAAATACCATCAGACTTTCTTTTAATAAAGAGGTTGCTAGACATATTGACAATATTGATTTATCTAATTATACACTTACCTATACAGATAATGGTGTTAACTATCCTAAAACACCAATTGGAGCTAATTATATTGACCCGACAACGATTATTCTAAAGTTTGATATTCTTGATCTTGAGAAGAAATATAAGATTACATATAAGAAATTAATTGATTATGGTAACAATACAACCGTTAATCAGAATGGTAAGAATGTTACTGATGTAGAAATTGGCGAATAGGTAAAAGAGAAGGGCTGTCTTGAGACAGCCCTTTCTAATAAAAATCTTTTCATATTAAAATGCCAATGAATATGTATTATGAGAGTGTAAATATTTTTGTGTAAACCCTCTAGATCAATAAAAAAAATCATGAGTAAATGGGGCTTCACAATTTGCTTATATAGTTATACTTATTTTTGCACATCTGAAGTAGGCTGTCAACAAAACTGTTGGCAGC